>SDBT01013250.1_pt1 | contig 13230 bp, 12 predicted proteins | sample 2277101 | NCBI WGS metagenome assembly SDBT01 (sample SAMN10404973, study PRJNA504765) | marine sediment metagenome | isolation source: marine sediment core GS10_PC15, 103 cmbsf | place: Arctic Ocean: Southern Knipovich Ridge | collected 2010 | reverse complement strand
GCCGTGAGCCAGCCCACAAAAGATGGCATCGGCATGATTGTGAGTGACGAGAGCCGCCTTATATGGTTCAACAGCGCGCAGTCTTCCTATGTAGGTGGTCAAGGCGCGATGCTTGTCATTAACCCTGCGATGACTGCTACCTCCGCGCACGACGGCGCCCGCTGGGTCGACGACATGCCGTCGCTCTATCCCCTGGCGATGGCGGGCCTTGTAAGGTCAGGCCTTGACGCCCGGCAGGCCCAGTACATCCAGCCGATATCGATTGACCAATGCATCCCGGCGGCGGGGCAGGGGTTTCTGGCTATTGAAATAGCAGCCTCAAATGAGTCGGTCCTTCCCCTGATCGCAAGCCTAAACCATAGTGAATCTTATAGTTGCTTAGTCTCCGAGCGGTCTGTAGTCCGTGCCTTAGGTGCTGGTTGTCAAAGCTGTCTGGGTGTGCATATTTATCCTTCAAATGGGCAGTTTAAAGGCTTGGCCATGGCCGCTCGCCCTGACGGCAGCGATATGATCAGGTTCTCGATTTTAGGTCAGTCTGCCCAAATAGCTGCCGATAAGTTGATAGAATCATTGGCGTCCCGTGGTGGGGGTGAGTTATTGTCCCATTGACGGAATAGGGTTTTCGTTTATAATGTTTTTTGGGCGTTTTTTGTGAGCGTTTTTTGTACCAACCCCGCGTGAGTTATGGCCGAAAAGACTGATCTGCGCAAATTGCTGGTGATCCCGGGACCTGCCTTAGCAGAGACCGGTATTATTGAGTTCCTTGCCACCCATTTTGACATCGAGCTTGCAAAAGATTCAGAACAAGCGAGAGAATCAATTCGCAAGGGCCAGATCAATGTAATACTGGCAGAAACTGGCGAGTTCCTTCCCCTCGAGCGAAATCTTGTCTCCCAAGCTGCTTCGGTAGTTCTCGATACTCTTGGCGATGGCGTTTGTATTGTCCGCAAGGACGGGGATATTCTTTGGGGTAACCGTCGTCTGAAGCGATTCCCATCTCAGGTGCTTGATCCTATCACGTCCCTTTGCAAACAGGCCTTCGCTGAATTCCCGTCAGATTCTTCTAAAGACTCCGGTCGAGGCAAGCGATACTCATTTACGCTTGAAGATGGGAAATATTACGAGGTAATCTGTTCGCCACTGCGCGATTCGGCGGGATCAATTACCCATATCGCAGCCGTGGTTGTTGATGCAACCGCACAAAGGCGACAACAGCAGAAACTCGATGCAATTGACCGGGCGGGGCGTGAACTGGTCCGGATGAATTATGATGTACTCCGCAAGCGAGATGCCTCGGAACGTTTGGAAATGCTCAAAGAACGCGTGATTTCATGCAGCCGAGGGGTACTCAATTACGAACACTTCGCCGTTATGGTATTGAATAAGAAAACAAATCAGCTGGATATGCTGGTTTACGAAGGCCTCGACACTGAGGCGATTAATTATGGGATGCTGGCAAGTACGTCAGATAATGGAATCTGTGGTTATGTAGCCGCTACCGGCAGAAGCTATATCTGCCAGGAAACACGCAATGATTCGCATTATCTGCCCGGCCTGCTCAATGGCAGGAGTTGCCTGACCGTTCCACTACTGCTGCACGATGAGGTTGTGGGAGTTTTGAACATCGAATCCAGCGTGCCGTCTGGTTTCACTGAAGACGACAGGCAGTTCGCAGAGATGTTCGGCAATTATGTCGCGGTGGCACTTAATACACTGAATCTTCTCGTCCATGAGAGGCACAGTGTCCATAACGAGGTAAGCGGGTCGATTTGCTCGGAACTTCGCGGGCCGCTCAATGACATAATCACACAGGCATCGGAAGTCCTGGAAGACTATATCGGTCACGATGATTTGCGAGCCAGGCTGGAGCAGTTGATCGACAAAGCCTCTCAAGCGAGGCGGTTCGTTAATGATCTCAGTAAGGGTGCATCCAAGGGCATCATTTGCGGCTGTTCGACGAATTCAATCCAGCCGGACCCTGTTCTGGCGGGCAAGAAAATACTCGTTGCAGATGACGAGGAGTTTATTCGTCAGACCGTCTGTGATGTTCTCAAGCTTTATGGCTGTGATGTGGATTCGGCCTGTGACGGATCTGAGGCAATTAAATCAATTCAAAATAATGTCTATGACCTTGTCATAACTGATATCAAAATGCCATTTGCCAATGGCTATGAGGTCTTTGCGGCGGCCAAGGCGGCATCTGAATCTACCCAAGTCATGTTTATAACGGCATTTGGCTATGATCCATCGCACTCTATCGTCCGGGCCAACAAAGAAGGCATAGCTGCGGTTCTAATGAAACCTTTTAAGGTCAATCAACTCCTGCAGGAATGCCGCCAAGCCCTTTCGGGCGCTCGAAGCTAATTTATTGAACCCATAGGCAATAGCTTTTCACTTCACCTCTAAGAAAACCCCCCCCCTAATAACTTCCTTCTAATTCGCATCTCCTGTTAATGAATCTTACCTTTATTGTGTTCACGCCTGCGGGTTGATCTCAAGGTCACCGCCGGCTTAGTGATTCTGGAGCTATCAAAGCACCCCAAAAAATTATGTGAGGTTTATTGGCGTTAATTAAGTGCCTTACTAAACCCGCCGAAGTGGTTAGTGAGAGCAATTTTTAAAGTTTAGAGCCACGCCCGGTAGATAAAAATTACAGCTTTCGGGCGAGTGAGTCTGAGTGTGGTCGAAAGCATGGGTTCATTCGAAAAGGAGGTAAGCAGCGGCAAAGGGTTATTCACATGAAAGGCCCAGATAAATGTCGCAGTCGGACTTTGGAATCGCTCATCCAAGTTGCAACCATCTGTACGAAAGAATTGATTGTGTTTTAAGAATATAACACAAATGGCCTAAGCGGCCGAATATTAGAAACCGTTAAACGGTAGGAGATTCTTATGAATAACAAAGCATTTACACTCGTTGAAATTCTTATTGTCGTGATCATCCTTGGCATTCTTGCAGCCATCGTGATCCCGCAGTTCACGCAGGCCTCAGAAGATGCTCGTGAATCAGCACTGGCAAGCGATCTGCAAATGATGCGCAGCCAACTGGAACTATACAAGGTACAGCACCTTGAATATTATCCTCATGTAGATCCTTCTGATGGTAGCTTCGAAACTGCAGCCACCTGGGCTACCCGTCTGCTCACCGAGACAGATAACATGGGTGATTCCACTACAGCCGGCACTGGCGTTGGCCCTTACATGCAGAAGATCCCGTCAAATCCGTTCGTACCAAGCACCACAACCGTAATGGTCACTTTTAGTGACACCACTACCTGTCCTGGCAATAACAACTCCCATTGGTGGGTTAACGAAGATACCGGCCAGATCTATCCCAATGACAGTAGAGGCGACTCTGACAACCTTCACAAGACGTGGTAATCAAACGATAATTCAGCCACTAAGGCTGATCGAACCGAGTTAATCGGCATCCCGGCCGGGGTCACCTCAAGGTGGCCCCGGTTCGGTAATTGCCGCAGGGGCCCTCGGGTAATGAACACCTGAGGTGACGGGCAAATGAGAATATCAAAGCATAATGGGTTTACTTTGGTCGAGGTACTGATCGTTGTGATCATCCTCGGGATACTCGCCGCCGTGGTTGTTCCACAGTTTTCAACCGCCGCAGCCACCGCCAAAGCAAGTATGCTCGCCGACGATTTACGAGTATTACGTACGCAAATCGAGGTTTTTAAAGCTCAACACCTAGGTGTCCCGCCGGGCTATCCAGGCCTCGATATCACCGAGACCCCGACCGAACAAGCCTTTATCGATCATATGTGTATGGCAACAACAGATATAGGCGATACTGCCTCTCCGGGCACTACAGGTTATCCCTTTGGCCCTTATATGAGCAAAATTGCCGAGAACCCCGTCAACGGCAAGTCGAATGTGACGGTCTTGGGTGACAGTGCATCTGTCCCCGGCGCAGCGGCAAATGGTGCTGGGTGGATATACAAGCCCGCGACGGTGATTTTCAAAGCTGATTGTGCAGGCCAGGATGACTCTGGCGACATCTATTTCAATTACTGATCGAACTGATCAACGGAAAATAAACTCCGCGTATCGTAGGAAGAAATGCAAATGGCAAACCAAACAAAGACAAAAGGTAAAACAGTTATTCAAGTCGATGGCTATACCCGTGTTTGTCTGACTGTGATCGCAGTTCTGCTGAGTGTGTTGATTGTGGGTTTGTGGGCTGAGACAGCTCCTGGTGAATCCAGGGTCTTTGCTCAAGATGGTAATCCCCCCAAGCTCATGCTAGACGCCGCCGGTCAGCGTAAGGCAGCCATCGAAGCTCAGGAAAAGACCACTGGGAAACTGGAAGAACTTATCACGTTGTTCAAAACCGGCCAGGCCAAAGTCCAGATAACCGACAGAACAACTTCAAGTAGAAACTCATCAAGAGCAGGATCAAATGTTCAAATTCAAAAGCATAAGTCCAAATAGAATCGTAGGCTTTACAATGGTTGAGGTGATCGTAGTTCTGATCATCATCGCCATAGCCGCAGCAATAGTTGTTCCACGCCTTGGTACCACCAAAGACCAGGAAGGTCTATCCGCTACGAGAACTCTCGCCAACGACCTTCGCTACGCCCAAAGCATGGCCCTTACATATCGGAACCCAGTTACAGTGACATTCACACCAGACAGCGAAGACGGTTCAGCTAACCAAAATACTTATTTGCTGTCCTATGCAAGTGGCCCCCTGAATCACCCGATAACCAAGACTAGTTACAGGGTACAGTTCACCGAAAATAACAATACGAGTCGGGTTAAGCTACATTCGGCAATATTTGGTGGTGAAAGTGCTGTTGATGTTGATGACGATGACGAGAAGGTAACGGTGACCTTTGATGAGACTGGATCGCCGGATAACTCAGGAACAATCGAATTAAGAGTTGGTGATTTTCGCTTCCAGGTGGAAGTTGCCGCGTTTACGGGAAAGTTGACGGTTACGCGGCCATAAGGCCCCGCCGCCACAAATAGTTGGAATAGGGCATCTGGATTGATGCTCGGTTTATTTAAAACTTACCGAATCTGATGCCCAGGAAGGGCCTCAAGAGCCGGAAGGAGTGGACTGATGAGATCAGTCGGCATTCTGAATGATCGTCGCAGGCGTCTATTGGCCGCTGCATTTGCTGCAATTATGACCATCTTACTGGCCTCCGGTGGAGCACTAGCCGCTCGGGTCGAAGATGAGGCTGCCGGCCAAGGGCAGGACCTTGCGCTTGCATTATCCGAGCCTACTACATTCCAGATTCATGTCAAGGGCGCCGACATTCGCGATGTCCTTCGGATGCTTTCGGAGGAGTCGCGAAAGAACATCGTGGCGACCAAGGAGATCCAGGGCACTGTTACAGCTGATCTCTACAACGTAACGTTCCTTGAGGCTCTTGAAGTAGTCCTCGAGCAGGGAGGCTTTGCCCATCGCCAGAAGGGCAACGTGATCTTCATCTACACTCAGGTGAGGTTGGATGAAATTCTCAAGTCAGAGCGGGTAATGGTCAGCCAGACTTTCCGCCTGGCTTATATCACTGCTTCCGATGCTGAATCACTAATCATACCTGCCCTGTCGACAGACGGGCTAGTTGCTATTACCCCATCGTCCAACGTGGGTATTTCTACCAGCGCGACCGATGCCGGAGGAAATGCATATGCCGCAGATGATGTGATAATCGTCAAAGACTATGAAGAGAATATTGAGATAATCAAACAGATTATCGAAGATTTGGACATCATGCCCCAGCAGGTAATGATTGAGGCTACGATACTCCGGGCGACATTGACTGAAGACAATGCTCTGGGTATCGATTTCAACCTTATGTGCGGCCTCGATTTCAGCGATTTAGGCGCATCAACAACAAATTTGACCGATATGATTTTTGGTGGCAATGATATTGCTAACCTGCCTGATTCGGGATGGCGACAGACGTCCAGGACCGACTTCTCCGGTGCAGTGCCCTCGGGGGGCCTGTCTATAGGTGTTATTAACGATAACTTTTCATTTTTCCTTCGCGCTTTAGAGTCAATCACGGACGTGAACGTCCTGGCGAATCCGAAGTTGACCATCATTAATAAACAGCGCGGCGAAGTTATGATCGGTAGGCGCGATGGCTATCTGACCACGACGGTGACTGACACGGTAGCTACTGAAACAGTTCAATTTCTTGAAACAGGTACCAGGTTGCTCGTCAGGCCCTTTATTGCCAGAGACGGATTCATCCGAATGGAAATTCACCCGGAAGATTCAACCGGTAGCGTCGCTGTCGTTGGTACAAGCGTTCTTCCGACCGAACAGACGACTGAAGTAACCTCAAACATCCTCGTTAGGGATGGACACACGATTATCATCGGCGGCCTGTTCCGTGAGCGAACTTCTGCCGGTAGAGGCCAGGTGCCTCTGCTTGGCAATATTCCCTATATCGGTGCCCTTTGGCGTAACACGATCGATAAGACCGAGCGTGAAGAGGTAATCATTCTGATTACCCCGCATATTCTTGCCCAGGCTAATGCTGAAGCGGTAAGCGCTCAGCTCATGAACGATGTTGAACGTTTCCGCATGGGTCTTCGCAAGGGCCTGCGGTGGTGGGGTAGAAATCGCCTCAGCCAGACGCATATGAGATGGGCACGGCAAGCTGCTAATTCCGGCCACAACTCAACGGCACTCTGGAACTTGGATATGGCCCTGTCTCTCGATCCGAAGATGATTCAGGCTATTCGCCTCAAGGAAAAACTGACTGAAAAGGCGTATTGGGCGGATGAGTATCGATGGTCGGCCGTCAGGTATGTGATCCCGCGGATGATGATGCAGGAACTGGGCAGGCCAGTGGATATGATTATCCCACCGGATAGGCCATTAAGCTCTACAGCATTGCCCGAAGATGTCCGTAATAAATTCGGCCTGAGGCCCGCCCCGAGCGAACAGGAACCAATTACCCCTTCACAGGGAAACCTCCAGGAACTGCAAAGCCTTGAAGATGAGGTAGTACCTCAAGATACGGCCGATACGCAGGATGAGCCTGAGGGGCTTGAGGATTTGCTAGAGGCTTTTGACGAGCCGGTAGTCGATCAGCAAAACGATACCGACGAGACGGTTGAGGAAACTCACCAGGAAATCGAAGATGTTATCGAGCCTCTCGAAGAGCCCCGCTCTAGCGAAGCACCCGTCGATGACGGTGATCTTCGGCCTCGATTCACTAAAGAAGACATCGATATAATCGAACTAATCGATCGTATTGAAGCTGAAGCTAGAATAACTTCTCAATCGGATGAACAAGAGGCCGATGGGGATATCGTCGAAGATTCCAATAAGTCTGCATGAAAGTAAAATCGAAGGGTACGAGCGTGCCTCGATTCAATGGTTTTTGCCGGGCCCGGAAGTTAAATTTGCCCGCACCGACTGAGGATAGACAATGAGTAGATATATAATCGTGGCGGTTGTGTTGGCGTCAATGGTTGGGTGCCAAGGTCCTAAAGAAGGCTTTCACAATGAGTGGTATTCAGCCAGGGCGAAAGTGCTATTCGGTGTAGCCCGCGAGCAATTCCTGGCAGGCCAGCTCGATCAAGCCCACACCAAGTGTCGTGAGTCGATTACTCTCGATAAGACCTATGTTCCTGCCCAATTGTTGCTGGCTAAGGTTTACATTGAAAAGGGTCACTTCGGCGGGGCAGTTCGCCTGCTGGAAAACATGGCCAAGACCAAGACCAATGCCAATTCCGCTGAATTGTATTTCCTTCTCGGCTGTGCCCAGGAAAAACACAACCAGGCCGCCGAGGCTGTAGAAAGCTTCCGTAAGTCGTACGCGTTGGGCGACAAGTCGGATATGTCACCGATCATGGCTGCTACCGAGGCGCTGGTTTCAATGGGGCGTCTCCGGCAGGCACAGTTGTAGGTAGAGAGTTATCTTGGAGAGGCCGGCAATGAGGCGGGCATGTTCGAGTTAGCTGGTCGTTTGGCAATGATGCAGGACCAGTTCGACAGGGCGGCAAAGTATTACGAGCAAGCCCAAGACCTGGATTACGACAACATCCGTTACGCCGAATCTGTCGGAAGAGCTCAATTCTTTTCAAATCGATATGCAGACGCCAGGGATACATTCAAGTCATTGACTAAGCGGGACGACTATGACACGCCTGCATGGGTGTGGACTATGTTGGGAGATTCCAGTCTGGCCCTGGGACATCTTGGCTATGCCCGCGATGCTTATCAGAGAGCTTGTGAGCTTCAGCCGGATAATCCGGGCGGTTGGTTGAATCAGGCTAAGGTTGCATTGGCGTTGCGTGATGAAGTTCGCGCGATTCTTTCGGCTCAGAGATCGCTTCAACTGGACCCGCATCAGCAGGCTGCCGCCTTGGTGCTCGGGTTTGCTCTTATCCGCAATGACCAGGCGAATAAAGCTATCTGGCTGCTCGATAAATACACCAAGATGCACCCTAAAGAGGCCAATCTCCATTGTTTGCGTGGCAAGGCTTACGCTTCAACCGGAAAGACAGATATCGCCATTGAGTGCTACCAGCAGGCCCTGAATGTGGAGCCAGGGAATTTGTTGGCACAGGAATTATTGGCCGCCGAGTCCAGCCAATCGCTCTCAAAGCTGAACTAAAAGAATATAACGCGACATCCGAGTCGCTATCACAAAATTCTGGAGGAGAATCTAGTGACAGCTGGTTTCAGTACAAAACTAGCCAAGTGGGGGGTGCTTCTAGCAGGTGCTGGAACAGCCTATGTACTCACCGCTTTTGTAACAAGTGGATGGGTTCCTGCCCATTACATCCGCAATTACCTGGGCCTGGTTCTGGTTTCGGTGATTATTGCGCATCTACTAATAGCGTTTAGAATTCGACTTCGTCGGATTGTCAAAAGCACGGCCTGGCAAATTGAGCAGATGACGGCATCTGGCAAGATCACCTCTTTACAGTTCGATACCAGCTGTGAAATCTCGCAAGCTACAAATAAGCTCAATCAGTTACTTACCATGACTCGCACGTGGCAAGAGGAGATGAATGTGGAACTTCACGAGCTTCGGATTCAGTCGAAAGTAGCCTTAGCCGAAAAGCAGGACATAGAAGGAATTCTATATTCCATTTCAGAAGCTGTGATAGTTACCAATCGATTTGATGAGCTGATTCTGGCGAATAATCCGGCCGAGAAGTTGCTGGGTTTCCAATTCCGCGTGAATATGCGGCGAACTATCGATCAGTGTATTAGCGATTCTACGCTGGGACGGTTAATTCACGATGCCCGCAGAAATGGTATCGGCTCGAAACAGCGTGTTTTTGAGCATGTTATCGAGGTCGATGGTCATAGCCGAACGTTTTGCGTCACACTCAGTTGCGTATTTACGGCTGATGATGACATTAATGGAGTGGTGGTTGTCCTTCGAGATGTAACACGGGACAAGGAAGTGTCCCAGATGAAGTCTGATTTTGTCTCAAATGTTTCTCACGAATTGAAGACTCCGTTGGCTTCGATCATGGCTTATGTCGAAATGTTAGTTGACGGCGAGGCCGCTGACGAACCTACGCGCCAGAGTTTCTATGAGATCATTTCTTCTGAGACCAGTCGCCTGAATCGCCTCGTCGAGAATATATTAAATGTCTCTCGTATCGAGTCTGGTTCTATCCGAATTGTAACTCATAAGTTCAGTATGAGTGATCTTGTCTCTCAGGTTCAGGCGGTGGCAATTCCACAAGCACAAATGAAAGATATCATGCTGACTGTGCGACTGGCTCCTGCTCACTACCAAATTGAGGCTGATGAGGATCTCATTTATCAAGCGGCCCTTAACCTTATTTCAAACGCAATCAAGTACACACCGCATTGCGGAAAGGTTGATGTAGAAGTAATAGCCGATGAGGCCCGACGTACAGTTATATTTCGTGTAACCGATAACGGTGCGGGCATTCCTTTTAAAGAGCTGCCCAGAATATTTGAGAAGTTCTACCGTGTTCAGGCCAATAACAAATTAGCCGAGGGGACTGGCCTTGGGTTGCCCCTGGTTAAGTACATTATTGAGACTCTATGTAACGGGAAAGTCACAGTTACAAGTGATGTGGGCAGTGGCAGTTGCTTTAGCTTCGAGTTGCCGATGGTTCATTGTGAGGCGAAAAAAGTCTCACGAAATTAGTGTATGGGAGATGTATTGACAATGAGTACGAAAATATTAGTCGCCGATGATGAAGCGCATATCCTTCATGTTTTGGCTTTGAAACTTCGTAATGCCGGTTACGAAGTAGTTACGGCAATGGATGGCGAGGAGGCGATCGACCTGTGTCGCTGTGAGAAGCCGGACTTGATTATTACAGATTATCAGATGCCATTTCTCAGCGGCCTGGAATTCTGTACGAAAATTCAGGAATTAGGGTTGGCATCGGGTGTGCCGATATTAATGCTTACTGCACGTGGTTTTGATATTACATCTGACCAAAGAGCTAAGGCAGGGCTTCATGCCGTAGTTAGCAAACCTTTCTCCCCACGAGAGATTATTCAAAAGGTAAGTGAATTGCTTGGGGTAAGTTCCACGCAAACGACAGTTATTTAATATGCAAATCAACGCCGTTAAACTCACAAGCAGCCATAGCAGGATCGAACATGCTTTCGATCGTGTTTCCCAGCAATTGGCACAGATAGGCATGAGCGTATCGGCCTGGTCTGTTGAAGGTCACCTCTGCGGCCAACTGAGTCCGGGATGCCAGTTTTGCAAAGTCCTCAGCAGTAATGGCGGGCCATGCTTAGGTTCCCATCAGAAGTTGGCTCGGCAAGTAATGAGCGAAATCCAAGAGCAAACTTCCACTAACGGTCCCTGTTGCTGCTTGATGGGTGTTCCGGTATTCCGCAGGAGAAGGCTTGTGGGGGCATTGGTGGCCAGTTATCCTACCGCTTCGGTGATGGACCAAGAGCATTTAGCAAGGGTTTGCAGTCAATCAGAGTTGGATATCCAGTATGTAACGGGTCTGTTGGAAGATATTGACCAGCATCAGCCCGCACAGTTACAGACTTTCAGCCAGGTGTTGAAGTGGCAGCTTGAATCGGCCCAATCTATGGAAACTGCTGGAAGTGAGATCGGCACCCTTAGTGCCAACCTGGCCCAGACCTATGAAGAATTGAATCTGCTATATCGAATTGCCGGTTCAATGCAGGTCACGCAACTCCCGCAAGACTTCATGCTCAGTATCTGCAATGAATTGCAGGAAGGTTTGCTGATCGAAACTGCCATAGCTGTTGTCTATGCACAACCACCAACTTTTGAAAAGGACTTGATCGTTGTAAGCGGACAGACTGATATGGATGATTCTGAAATCCTTCAGTTGGTATCCGATGTGATCGAGCCCAGGATAGGTGAAGATGGCCCGGCTGTTACAAACGGATTTACTGCTCCTCCGGACGCTCCCGAAGGTTGGCAATCGATCAAGAATTACCTCGCTTCACCTTTGGTAACAGTCGATTCGCTTGGCGTACTCATTGCAATCAACAAGAGCCCCGACCAATTTGATTCGCTGGATCTCAAGCTTACCGATTCGATTGCTTCTCAAGCCTCGGTCTTCATCGAGAACAACCGTCTTTTCGCCGATCTGCAAGACCTGTTGATGGGTGTCTTGCATGCCCTCTCGGCTACGATAGATGCAAAGGATCCCTATACCTCAGGCCACTCTCGACGCGTGGCTCTGATTTCAAAACGACTTGCCCAGGAATGTGGCCTCGGGCAAGAAAAAGCGGAGCGTCTTTACCTTGCGGGCCTGCTGCACGATATCGGCAAGATTGGCGTACCGGAATTTACGCTGACCAAAGAAGGTCGGCTGACAGATGAAGAGTTCGAGCAGATGAAGCGGCATCCAATGCTTGGAGCTACTATCCTCGGCGGGATCAGGCAGCTCGACGACGTGATAGTTGGCATACTGAATCACCACGAACATCCAGATGGCAAGGGTTATCCTCGCGGACTCAAGGGGGATGAGATCACCATTGATGGGCTGATCGTGGGTATCGCTGATTGTCTCGATGCAATGACTTCAGATCGAACGTACCGAAAGGCTTTACCTTTGAGTGAGGCCCTGTCGGAGCTGAAGAAATATTCAGGCCAGCAGTTCGATCCCGAATTAGTTCAAAAGTTGCTTGAAATGGATGTAGAGACGTTCCTCCATGAAATTCATCAGCCTGACCTGGCACCGCTGGTCTAGAGCAATTGGCGATTGATCTGCCGCATGAATCCATACGAGAACACAAACGTTCGTTGGGCTAGCCGAAAGCAGTTGGGGCCGGTAGAATGTTTACATGGCCAAGAAGGATTTCTACAACGTATTGGGCGTAGCCAAAAATGCCACTGCCCCGCAGATCAAGTCTGCCTATCGTAAACTCGCTCGCAAGTACCATCCTGATGTGAGCAAAGATCCCGACTCCCAGGCAAAGTTCACCGAGGCCACCGAAGCCTACGAGGTACTTTCCGATACCGACAAGCGAAAGATGTACGATCAGTTCGGACATGCGGGGCCAGGCCCGGCCCCCGGAGGCCCCTGGGCAAGGACAGGCCAAGGCGCACCAGCGGGTTATGCGGATTTCTTTGGCGGGCAACGTGGTGGCGGCGGATCTGCCTTTATGGGTATGGGCCTGGACGAAATACTCGAAGCGATCAGCGGCAGACGTTCCACCCATCGCAAGCGACCCCCACCTCGCGGGCCCGACACGGAGTCACCGCTTACTCTGGAGTTTCTCCAGGCGGTTGGCGGTATCCCGCCAGGCGGCCGGCAGGTGGAATTCATCGAAGCTCTGGCCGAAGTGGCAAAGGAAGAGGGCACTCACGGTTGACTTGAAGCTACCGGAGTGCCCGACGACGAACATCGTGAAGGCGGGGTCGAGGATGTCACCGAGGGGCGCGAGGTACATCGCTGCCCACAAGGGGAAGACCACATCGGCCTTGCCCATATCGAGGCAGGCGAGACTCGCCGCCATGGCTTCGTGCGGATCGTCTACCGGCTCCGGCAGATAGTAGCGCTTGAGGGAATCATCGAGCTCGACGTCGATAGCTTCCCGCCCGAGGGCACCGGCGGCCGACAGGAAAGCCGGCTCGCCGTCAATGTTCCGCCAGCCGGTATGCGAGTAGATGCGTCGTTGCTTGGCGTTGCCCGACTGGAGCATGATCGCCTCGCGCAGCTTCTGGGTGGATGTTTGCGTTGCCGAGACAACGCCGCGCAACCCCCAGGCCGGCAGTACCCAATTCATCGACTGGAATTGGGC
>SDBT01013249.1_pt1 | contig 13230 bp, 12 predicted proteins | sample 2277101 | NCBI WGS metagenome assembly SDBT01 (sample SAMN10404973, study PRJNA504765) | marine sediment metagenome | isolation source: marine sediment core GS10_PC15, 103 cmbsf | place: Arctic Ocean: Southern Knipovich Ridge | collected 2010 | reverse complement strand
GGCAAACGCGATCGCGACGCCATCGAAGCCCTGCTCGAATGACTAGGGACTATCCCTACTTCCGAAGGCGCTGAACACCGACTGATCCGCGGCTGGCATCGCGCAGGGCAGAGGAGAAATCATCCAGGCAGTCCTCGAAAAGGAGCACTTCGATCTCCACTCCCTCGGCGGTGTACTTCTGGTCGCGTTTCTCGGCCCCATACTGCTCCATCAGGGTGTAGACCCGTCCGATGGCGTCGAACCCGGCCTGGATCCGGACCCTGACCTTGTGCCGCAGCTCGCGCTTGGCGGCCAGGCGCAGGCACGAGGCGGCCGTGCCGCCGTAGGCCCGGGCCAAGCCGCCGGCGCCGAGCTTTGTGCCGCCGAAGAAGCGGGTCACCACGACCACCACGCGGTCGAGACCGGCCCGGTCGATGGCGCCCAGGATGGGTTTTCCCGCTGTTCCGCCGGGCTCGCCGTCGTCGGAGAAGCGGTAGGTGTCGCCTACCCGAAAGGCCCAGCAGTTGTGGGTGGCGGAAGGGTCGCGCACTCTCTCGACGAACACCAGGGCCTCGTCCGGACCAGTAACCGCGGCCGCACGGGCGATGAAACGGCTCTTCTTTATCTCATCGGCGTGCTCTGCCTCGGCGGCCAGCGTCAGCATGCGGTCAGGATTCCAGCGTCCGCGATGAGTCGGAACTTCACCGGCTTTCCCGGATGATCTTGCGGGTGGTCTCTCCCTCGCGGATGACCACCTCGCCGCTCATGAAACCGCCGGTGGAGAAGTGGATCGTGATCTGGTGCTGGCCGGCGGAAAGCTGCAGGTTGAAGACCGGAGTGGCCTTGCCGGAGTCCTTGCCGTCTATCCACACCCGGCCCCAGGGCGAGGAGTGCAGCTTGAGCAAACCCATACCCGGCTTGAACGCGAAGGCCACCGGGGTGGCCGCACGGGTGACAAGGCGGGTGGTCTTGCCGGGCCGGATGATCACCTCCTCGGTCTTCGTCTCTCCGTGGGCGAAGCCCAACCGCACCACGTGCTTGCCCGGCCGCAGGCGGTGACGCAGGGGCGTCATGCCGACGTGCTTGCCGTCGATGGTCACCTCGGCCCACGGCCGGGTGTTGACCGACAGCCAGCCTGCCTCCTTGCTATCGGCCGCCCCGCCCCTGGACGAACGGAGGATCAAGGTAGACGACTCGCCCGGCCAGACCTCCACCTCGGCGCGCAGCGTTTCTCCGTCGGCCGCGCGTATCTCCACCCGGCGCAGGCCGGCGGGCAGCATGTAGTTGAGCAGCGGGGTGTTGCGGCCGATGTCCTTGCCGTCTATCATCACCCGGCCCCAGGGGATCGAGTTCAGCGACAGGCTCCCGGGCTCGCCGGAGTCGGCAGCCGCGGCCGGCTCCTCCTTGCCGGCCGCATCGTCCACCTCCGCCGAGACCTGCCGAAGGCGGTCATCCAAAAGCTTCGGCCCGCCCAACTTTTTCGCCACTAGCTCCACGGCCGAAAGCAGCGCCGCTTCGCTGCATGCCCCCTTGGCCGTGGCCGCATCGAGCGCCGCTTGCTTTCGCGTGTCGTAGAGCCTGGCGACGAGGTTGCAGGTGTTGGCGATCTTGAGAACCCTCGCGGAGAGGAACCGGTCCACATTTATCTTTCGGGCCAGCTTCATCTGGCAGACCGGATCCGCGCAAGTTCCGGATCGGCCCGCCCTGTTACTGGCCATGCGCTGGCGGATCTCTTCGGAAAGGATCACCCGATGGCCCTGCTCGGCCAGCAGCACGGCCAGGTACTCGGTCAGGTTGTCGCGCGTCTTCTTGCCCAGACGCAGGCCGCGGCTGTCGATCTCGAACACGGCCAGCAACTGCGCCTCGTCAGTCCAAGCCGTGCCCGAAACCCAGCCGACCACCAAGGCCACCAACAGCAACCGAATCGACCAGCCCATCTGTCTCCCCTCCTCCGGCACCTCGAGACGATGGTATGACATCGGCCCGAGGATCCACAAGCCCTCAGACCTCGACCCGCTCGCTTTTGAGAACCCAGGCCAGCGCTATTCCGACTCCGAATCCAACGGCCAGGTTCACCGCGAGCGACAGGGCCAGCATGAACAGGACCACGAAGAGGTCCTTGCGGTCTTCGAGGTCGCAGATCATCAGCGAAAGCTGCATCCCGGCGAAGGCCAGCAGCACGCCGAGCACGGCCAGGGGCAGCAGGCCGAGCACCGGCACCAGGTTCTCGCCCAGCGCGAGGGCCAGGAGCACGAGAATCCCGCCGATTATCAGGTTGCTGCCCGCGGTCCGGGCGCCGAAGCGGTAGTGGGCCGCCAGGCCGCCGGCGCCGTGACACATGGGGATCCCGCCCAGGGCGAACGAGGCCAGGTTGGCCAGGGCCTGGCTAAGGGTGACCGCCCGGAGAGTCACCCGCTTTCGGCTTTCGGGGTACAGCTCGTGGCTCAGGTCCACGTTGGAGATGATCGCGTTGCCCAGGGTGGCGGGCAACTGGGGCAGCACCAGCACCGGCAGCACCCAGAGAAGGTCATCCCAGCCCGCCCAGCCGTGCGGAAGGAGCCGCGGCAGGTGCAGGCCGAGGTCGAACTCGCCGGCGCCCGGCGGCCTGCCGAGGATCAGGCCGGCAACCAAGCCCAGCGCCACCAGCACCAGCGCGGCCGGCACCCGCTTGTTGCCGAGCAGCAACAAGGTCACCGCCAACCCGACGACGCCGATGATCACGCCCGCGTGGATCGGACCCAGGCTCCACCCGACCAGGTTGGGATCCGGTTGAACTACCAGCTTCAGGCCCTTCACGAGCAGCACCACACCCACCGTGAGCTGGATGCCGCGGACGGCGCTTTTCGGGATCAGCTTCCGCAGCCGGTCCACCAGGCCGGTGGTCCCGAGCAGCAGCAGGATCCCGCCCATCCACAGCCCGGCCGCGGTGATCTGCTGGGGGGTCAGGCCCGAGGCGATGGCGTAGGCGCCGATTACCTTCATGGGTTGTACCGAGATCGGGGTGCGGAAGTACAGGCCGGCCAGCAGATAGAACCCTCCGACCGTCACCAGGACGTTGGTGGCGCGCAGGCCGCAGATCACGATCATCCCGATCGCCAGCGGCAGCAAGGTGCCCAGGTCGCCCAGTGACCCGGCCCACTCCATCCGGTCGAAGCGTATTTTTGTTTCGAAGGTCGCCATGTGCCCGCCGGGGAACATACCATGCCTGGCGGCTCGAAAAAAATTGCTCGCTCAATCCCCGCCCTCGTCGGACCGTACCAGGAGGATCAGTCCGCGGCGATCCACGATCCGCACCCGGGCGCCGGCCTCGATCGGCCCCTGTCCCTCGGCCAGCTCGGCGGTCCACAGCTCCCCGCGCGTGCGCACCCGGCCCCGCGGGTCGAGCCGTTCGATCGCCCGGCCGCACCCGCCCTCGGGAGTGTAAGAATATCCGTGGCACTGGTCGTCGAAGGAACGCCAGAGAAAAGGGAACAGAAGAACTTCCTTGACGATCCATCCGCCGAGGACCGCGGCGTATACCCAGCCCGGTACGGGCAGCCAGTGATCGAACACGAGCAAGGCGGCGAGCAGCAGCAGCAGGCCGGGCACCTGGAACAGGGCGTACTTCCAGACCACCCGGCCAGTCCAGTCCCGCCTCGTCCGCATCTCTCAGCGCACCCTTGGCTTGTAACGATCCATCAGATGAAGTCGTGGCCCACCATCTTGTTGAACAGGCCCATGTACTTCTCCATGAGGTTGTAGACCGTCGCTGTCTGCTGGGAGCAGTTCGACTGGAACTCCTCGAAGGTCTCGAAGTGGCCTTCCGGGAGCGCGTACATCTTCTGCATGATCTTGTCCACCTTCGATCTGGCCTGCTCGATGGCGTCCATCTGCTCCTTGGTCGACATCTGCGTCCTGAGCTGCATCCACTGGTCGGCCAGCGCCTGCATCTGGGCCTGGCGCTCCTGAAACAGCGCCTGGGTATCGCGGACGCACTTGTTGCAGATGTCGAAGAGGTCCTCCACGATGTCGAAGTAGTCCTCCAGCGCCTCCAGGTTGAGCTCGGCAATTTCGATCAGGATGTCGGCCCCCTGGTCGGTCTTGGTCTTGGTGCACCCCGCGCCGAGGGCCACCGTCAGACAGAGCGCGATCGAGACGGACAACAGACCAGCCTTGCTGCGCATGGAAAGCCTCCCTTCCAGCATCGTTCGTCGTTCTTCGCGACAATAGAGTAAAGCATAAAATTCCCGGATTCGCCACCTCCGTTTTCGGCTTGACACGCATGTCGGGCCGATGTTCGACTCCAGCCGTGGCGTGCTTCCGCGCAGACGAGTCGATCCCTCTTCTCGGCGTGATCGCGAGCCTGGCCCTCATCGGCTGCTCGGCCACCCAGGGACAGCCCCTGGACCCGGCCGGCCTGGGCTACAGCGACTGCGTGGCGTACTACGATTGCGGCCAGGGCCGCTACTGCAACGCGGACGGTTACTGCTGGTCAGACTGCCGCACCACGGCCGACTGCGCCCTGCTCGACGACTCGGCGCCGGAGCTGATCTGCAACCTGTTCGGCCAGTGCGTCGCGCCCGGCGGCGAACGGGAATGCGCGGCCCACGACGACTGCGGCGAAAACGGGCTGTGCAACGGCCGCTGCTCGATGAGCAACGCAGTCTGCGGCCAAGCCTCCGAGTGTCCCTACGACGACGACGGCGAGGAATGCGCCGGCCTGTGCGCGCCCCACTGCCGCACGGACGACGACTGCCTGCCCTTCGACCCGGAGCTTTCCTGCACGCCGGTAAGCCGTTGCCTGCTGCCCGGCTGGGAGCGCTGGATCTCGCCGGGCGAGCTGCCTCCGGCCGACTGCCAGCGCGACAGCCAGTGCAAGGCCCTGGGCTGGAGCTGGGAGTGCGACTGTGCCAAGCGCATCGAGCCGGACACCGGGCTTTCGCGCTGCGCCTCGGAAGACGGCGGGGTGTGCATCCCGACCGAGGGGCCGCTGGACCTGGGATCGGGTCCCGAGTCTTGCCCGGCCCGCACTTTCCGCGGGGTGTGGGGCATGCGCGTGAACCTGGCGATTATCACCTACGGGCTGCCGCTGCACAGCCGACTGCCCGCCAACTCATCCCACCTGTTCCTGGTTCGCGTCCGGCAAGACGGAGAAGACCGGCTCCTGCTCGACGAGAAGCTGTGCGAGTTGAAGATGATCAACTTCTCCGACAACGACTCGGAGCCCTCCAGCCTGATCCACGTCACCATCCCGTTGCGGTTCCTGGCGTCCATACCCCTGTTGACCCGTACCGTCGAGCTTCAGGCCGCCGACCCGGACGCCCCCTGGACCACCTCGACGTCGCTGGAGGTCCGCGGATGCCTGCTGCCGGATCCCTGGCACGACCCGCTGCCCACCCGCACGGACTTCGAAGCCGACCCCGACGACCCGCGTTTCTGGGACCAGGACGAGGACGGCAAGCCGGGCATGACCACCTTGACCGACGGCGTACTGCGGGGAGAGATCTACATCGTCCAGCGCGTACAACTGGCAGCAGAAGGCCGGATCGTCGATCCCGATCACGTCCGCGGCCTGATCCAGGTCCGGACCGAGGAGCACATCATCTCGTCGAGCAAGGCTTCTATGATCTACGACATCGACACGGAGATCCACCCCGATCCCGAACGCACCTTCTTCCGCATGCAGCGCCTGCCCGACGACGCGTCCTGCGCCGATCTGATCCGCCTGGCCGACCGCGAGGACTCCTGGCTTCGGCAGACCGACTTCCTGACAGACGTGACCGAGCCATTTTCACCCCCACCCTGACCTTCCCCCGTCAAGGGGGAGGGAATTCTTGGCAATGATCTCAGCGTACTATCCCCCCTCCCCTGGTGGGAGGGGGATGGGGGGAGGGGGAAGTATCGTGCGGCGAGTTCGCTCAATCCTCGATCAGCTCTTCGATGGCCCGCAGCACCGCCTTGACCTCGCTGCGGGTGTCGTCGTCCAGGTCGGCCAGGTCCTGCGCGGGATCGAACTCCCAGCCGTCGTGCCGCTGCCTGGCCCGCTCGCGCCCCTCGGCACCGTGCTCGCGGATCTCCTGCCTGATCCAGGCGTACATCTCGAGCACCCGGCACGCGACTTCGGTCGAATCCCGACCTTCGGCCGGGCGCGCTGCCTCGAGAAACTCGCGGGTCACGCCCTGGCGGCGCAGCACGGGATCGTCGGCCAGGTGGACCAGCCCGCCTCCGCCCTCGCTCGCCACCACCACCTTCTGCACGGACTTACCCGAATCGGACACCGCACCCTTCCGCCTCTCATCGCCACCGGCCTCGAAGGCCCGCTCCTCGTCCCGATGCGCGTCCTGCTCCTCGGAGACGGCGGAGCGGACCTCCCTCATGTCCATCTTCTCAACCTTGACGATCAACTCATCGAGCGCCTGCGGCGGCAGGGCGCCCGGCTGCTGGAACAGCAGCACCTTGTCGCGGAACACGGCCAGGGTGGGAATGGACTGTACCCCGAAGGCCGCGGCCACCTCGGGCTGCGCCTGGGTGTCGCACTTGGCGAACACGATGTCCGGGTGCTTTTCCGAGGCCTTCTCGAATACGGGCCCGAACATCTTGCACGGGCCGCACCAGTCGGCCCAGAAGTCGACGAACACGATCTCGTTCTCGTCGATGGTGCTCTGCAGGTTCTCATTGGTCAATTCGATAGTCGCCATGTCCCTCTCCTGCGCCCGTTCGGGCCCCGAGATGCCAGCCTCCCCCGAATGTAACCCCGTTTTCTGCCATGACAAGAGGAAAAAAAAGCGACAGCGCGAACCGGCCGGCCGGGCAACCCGCTCCTTCCCGGCGTCACCAGCCGATCCCGACCAGCAGGGCGAGCTCGGTCAGCCTGTATTTCCTTTCTTCCGAATCGTAGTCATCGTAGTCGCTCTCGTGGACGAACAGGTCGTGGCTGGCCCGGATATCCAGGTATATGCGCGTGGACGACTCCCTGAAGAACATCACGCCGACCTGCGCGTAGGGCGCCAGGTTGACCAGCGGGTCTGCGGTGAAGTCGAGCCGCGGGATCAGGCCGACGCCGATGTAGGCAGAGGAGTTGGCATCCATAAGGTAGTAGCTGGCGCCGATCTCCAGGAACAGGGCGCCGGGATATGGATCATCATTAGTGGCGGTCAGCTTCAACCCGGCTCCGAACTCCAGGAAGAAGTCCCTGGCCTCCATCCGCATGTCGAACTGGGCGCTGACCAGCCCCATGCAGCCGACACCGCCGCTGGGCAGGCCGAGCAGTCCGGCCACCTTGACGCCGATGACTTTTTCTACGAACAGGCGGTTTTCGGGCGAGGCTTCCTTCTTGATCACGTTGTGCAGGGTGCGGGTCTGCTCCAGCGGAACCCGGTCGTGCAGCGAGCGCGCCAGGCGCTCGGCCACCTGCTCCATGTCGTCCATGGAATAGACGGCCGTCTCGGCGCGGTACGTCCTGGTCCCGTCGGCACGAAACAGTGTGGCTGACAACAGGATCTTCTGCTCCAGCCGCACCGCGGTGACCTGCACGTACAGCTCGACCCCCAGCGCTGCCGCCGCCTCGGGCGCCGAGCCGGCCTGTTCGAGCGCCTCGCCCGCCTGCCGCGGTCCGACCACGGGCTGCCTGGAGTACGTGGTGTACGCCTCGGCCAGGACCACACCGATGGCGTCCAGCTCGCCGCGCAGGAGGTTCGTCCCCTCGACCGGGAACACGGCCACCCCCCCGGCCGCAGCCGTGGAGTGGACCAACAGGATCAGGCAGACGACCAGGTTCCAAGAGGCACGCATAGGAATATCTCCCTTGCTCGAAAACCCCGCCCGCCGCGGTCCGGCCGGGCATGCGAAACTTAGAATATCATGCCGTCACGGGATTTGCACGTTCCTTCCGCGGCTTTTTCGCAATCCCTCCATCCTCTCCCAACCCTGGTGACCCATCATGGATCCGCGCGGTCGCTCTCGGCCGCAACCGACAACCGACAAAGGAGGTCTGCCGTGAGTCGATGGATCAAGACCCTGGTGCTGCTGCCGATCCAGCACCACTTCTGGGGCAGTCTGGGGATCGTGTTGGTGGTCGCGGTGGTGATCTCTTCGCAGATCACCGACCGGAGATCCTTCGCCGACAGCGAGCTGCGAACGGACGTTATGGAGCGCTGGGGTGCGCAGATCGTCCAGCCCGCACCGTCGGTGCGCTGGGTTAGGAGCGGATCGGTGTTCAACACCCTCAGGCCCATGCCGCTGTCTCGGCAGCACGTCGAGGTGGACGCCCGGATGAACTACCGCAAGCGCGGGCTGGTGTACTTCTCGGGGTTCGATTTCGGCTTCGAAGGCAAGTACGAGGTCGTAAACGACCAGGTGCACGACATCGACCTGGTGTTCGTGTTCCCGGTCCAGGCCGAGAAGAACCGCATCCTGCTGTCCGATCTCTCGTTTTCGGTCAACGGCAAGCCGGCCCCGATCGACCTGGCCGTGGGCGACGCCCTGGTCTGGACCGGCAGGTCCCGGCCCGGCGAGAAGCTCTCCTTCGACATCTCGTTCTCGGGACGCGGGCTGGACTCGTTCACCTACATGCTGGATCCGGACCTGAGGGTGAACGACTTCCGGCTGGCCTTCTCCGTCACGGGCGGGCGTAACTACGACTACCAGGCGGGCGTGGTGCCGGCCGGCGAGGTCGAGTCATCCGGGGACACCGTCATGCTCGAGTGGCGCTACGCCTCTCTGGAGTCGGGCGTGCCGGTGGGCCTGATCCTGCCGTCCGAGCAATCCTTCGACGAGATCATCGCCACCATGGTCTGGCGCAGCCCGGTTCCGTTCATTCTATTCTTCGCGGGCCTGGTCTGCCTGTGCCTCTGGCGCGGCCGGCCGCTGAAGTTCTTCGAGACCTATCTGGTCGCGGCCGGCTACGGCCTCTTCTTCGTGTTGCTGGCCTACTTCGCGGCCTTCATGAGCTTCTATCTGGCCTACGCCCTGACGTTCGCGCTCATCACCGCGCTGCTGTCCCTGTACTTGCGGGCCTTGCTGTCGAGGGCGGGAGGCCTGGCGGCCCTGGGCCTGTGCGGCTCGTTCCTGCTCGTGCCCACCCTGGCGGTCATCCTGGATGGCTACACCGGGCTGATCTACACCCTCGAGATCGCCTCCATGCTGGCGGGCCTCATGTTCATGACCTCGCGCCCGGCCTTCGGCCGGCTGGTCGAGAAGATCAACGCCTCGATTCCAACCGCGGGAGAGAGCCATGTCGTGTAAGGTGAAAATGTTTTCCTGTTTTTTGATCATCGCTGCCCTGGTCGCCCCGGCGGAGAGCGCCACGAATCCTGCCGAGGGCGAGACCGGGACGGAGGTGTCGTCCGCCACCCTGCCGCTCGCCGAGCTCCTCCGGCTGCACAAGGAGATCGACCGGGCCGCGCTCCCCGAGCCCGAGCCCGCTCCGGTGGCGGCGACGGTCACCAAGATGGAGCTCGAGGGCCGCCTGCTCGACGACGCCGTGGACCTGAAAGCCCACTTCGAGGTGGCCGTCATGGCCGAGGATACCTGGGTCAAGGTGCCGCTGTTCCACAAGGACAAAGCCACCCACCTGTCCAGCCTCCCCGTTGTTGCGGACGGAGAGTTCGTGGCCGACGACAAGACCCTGTTCTTCGTGACCGACCGCAAGGGCCGCTACGCGTTCGACCTGGCGCTGGTCAAGACCGCCCGCATCGAGGGCCGCGAGCGCCGGGTGTCGCTGCGCTTCGAGAACGCCACCCTGGCCCGGCTGCTGGTGCGCTACGACGAGGGCCTGTTCCGGCTGTCCGGCGGGCGAGCGCTGCAGGAGTCCGAGGGCGCGGTCATCTACCCCGAGGGCAACCAATTCGACCTCCGCTGGGAGCAGCTCATCGCCGTGCAGGAGCGCAAACTGCAGGCAGAGGTCCAGCGCCCGCCCATAGAGTCGGTCATCACCTCGGCCCACGCCTCTACCGTGGCCACCCTCGAGGGCCGGAGGATCACACGAGTGCTCTACCAGCTCCGCTTCGAGGGCACCAAGTCCATCTCGTTCGGGATTCCCGATGGCCTTGCGGTCAAGAAGGTCTACCTGAACGGCGCGGCCGTCCCCTTCGAGATTCAAGGCCGGGACCTGGCCCTGGAGGTGACTCCCCCGCGGGCCGGCGACCAGTCGGCCCGGCTGGAGCTGGTGCTGACGGACGACCTGCGCGCCTTCCACCTCTCGGGCCGGCTGACCTTCGCCTTCCCGTCGGCGTCCTGGAACCTCGACGAGCTCTACGCTGACCTGCACCTCCCGCCGGTGTTCAACTACGAGTGGATCGGAGGCAGCCTGGCCCCCGCGAGCGCCTCGCCCGCAGTGGACTTCTCCCACCGCATTCCCACCCCGGGCAAGCGCCTCCGCTTCCACCAGCACCTGATCGCGTCGTCCCCGGACGTGGAGGTGGACTACACCGTGGACCTGGCCGGCAAGTACTTCCGCTCGGTGCCCCACCACCCGGCCGCGGTCCAACCCGTGCAGGCGACCTCTGCCCGCCAGTCCGATTGGACGGTCGTGGACGACCCCTGATCGCCGTCACCTGGATCCTTGCTCCAGGCGCTGCGGCCTGGAGCTTCCGAAGATGCTCACCGACTTGATCGTGCGTGGGGGAAAGTAGGGCGCTGGGGCAACAGCCAGCCGCCGATCCACTCGACCGGGCTCATATGGAGAGAACCAACCGAAGCCCGTCCTCGACTCTTCGCATGAGCTTCTGGAAGCGAGGCCCACCAGATGTCGCCGCGATGGATCACCACTCGTCTCGGGGTAACGATACGGCCTGGATTCTGGCCAGGATAGGATCGAGCTCGGAGCTCGTATCATCCCCATAGATTTCATCCAGCGCTTCGGTTACTCCCTCGTTCTTGTAGGATTTCAGGAACGCCTTGACCGCTCTCGTGTAGAGTTCGCTGCGGGACATGCCCGTTCGTCTGGCTACCAGCTCGGCAACAGCGAAGATTTCATCTGGTATGGAAATGGCCGTTTTCATAAAAAGCAGTATGACAAAAGTCATACCGCGTGTCAACAGCGAAAATGAATCCCCCGGTGGACTCCCCTACTTTTCCGAAGCTGACATGACGGTCGTGGACGACCCCTGACAGCCGTCGCCCGGGTCTCTGCTCCAGGCGCTACGACCAGGAGCTTCCGAAAATGCTCACCGACTTGATCGTGCGCGGGCATTGAACTATCGTGGCCGCTGGAGAAGTGAAGGCCATGTGTGACTGCTACTGGCCGGAATGCCAGATGTGTGAGACGCGAGTGCCGCTGCATATTGCGGATTTCTGCATGCCGCGCGAGGACGTTGCCGTGTTCTGCTCGCGACATCTTCCCCCCATGGATGTGGTGGTGTACGAGTTGGTCTCGGGTGCGTATCAGCCGGACGTTTACGAGGACGACGCTTTTTATCACGATCCTCCAAAAGGGTGGAGGATGGGTGTTCGCTACCTGCGACCCCCGCCAAGGTCTTACGGGCTGCAGGCCGCCGAGCCCAACACCAGCTCGAGTTATCTGGCCGAGTACCGCACCAGTGCCGATCGGCGCTACTTCTTCAGCGAGCGTTCGCCGAGGCGGCATCGATCCGAACGTGCCGCCATCCAGGCCACGCTGCGGGATATCGAAAGGAGACGCGAGCGATCCGGCAGTGACGAGCAATTGCTCAGGGACTGGCTCGATCGGGATCGGCGCATCTGGTCGGCGTTGAGAATCCAGTACGAGCTGCGATCCCGCATCGGCGAAATCGCATTCAGCGTCCCGCTCGTTCGCGACCTGCGAAAATCCGGCAATCTTATCGCCGTGGCTCTCATCGGGTCGCTCAGAAATCGAGACTTCGTACCCGGATTGAGCGACATCGATTTTTGGGTAATCGGAAAACGCCTGAGGCCGGGCCTGAAAGTAGAGCATTACTCGGGAGACGGGCAGGACCTGGAGCTCAACCTGGTGTGCCGGAACCCGCGCTTCCTCAGGCGGATGCTTCGCGAGGGCAACCCCGTCGATCTGGTGGCGATACGTCATGGCGAAGCGGTCTATGACGAGGGGTTGTTCGACACTCTGCATCGCAGGGCATACCGTTATCGCGCCACTCCCCGGACGCGCAATGCATGGATCTCATCTTCGGCCCGCTGGCTTTCGATGGCCGTCCAGCAGTACTTCTCGCCGGACTGCGCGCACTGCTTCTTCAGCGCCCTCTACCACGCCGCCCGCGACCTGCTCCGGGCACACCTGGTCGGCGACGGGGAGGATGTCACCGAAGGCTGGGAGGTCGAGGCGGCAGTGGCCGAGCGCTGGCCCGGGATGGCCGAACTCTACGGTCGGCTCCTCAACGCCCGCGCCTGCTGGGAAAGCTTCGATTTCCCCATTTTCGTATCGCGCACCCTGATCGATGGCGAACTGGGGGAGTTGGTCCTGGCGCTGGAAGAAATAGCGCGACCGGTGTACCGCTCGTATGGGCTGCGGCTCCCCGGCTTCCGCTCGTTCTTCGACGAACTGGTCCGGCGACGGGGAGCCCGGCGATTCTTTTCCGTGTACATCCACCCGGACCGCCGACTGATTCTGGTCGGCTTCGAGAAGGCCGCGGGCAAGCACGCCTTCGCCAGGCGCAGGATTCCACGCACGTCCCGCCCGCGAAGGGATTGATGGAGGAGATAGGGGACGTTCTCCATTTTTTCACTTTTTTAGAAAGCGGCTTGTAGATGCCGGTGGTTGTGGAGTCGAGCCCCGATATTTGGAATGCCTCGTCCATGCGGTAGCAGCTTTTGGACAAGTGGCATGCCAGGGACGGTCAGGATTTATTTATCCGTGTGAGTCCAACGAGTTGTCACGGTCGACGAGCAAGCGGGTGAAGGTGGAGGATGTCCGGAAGTCGGACACCGTGTCTTGAATCGCTACACTCCTGGTCGGCAACCGGAAGGCGCCGCCGCGGAGGATCCGGTGGCTGGACGGACCGCCCCTGCTAGCGCCCTGGCCGCTTGGTTGCGAGGGGCGGGGAGGAGTGGCCCAGGGGAGCCCTTGTGAGACACGCCGGCGGCGGTTGAGCAACCAGGCGGGCAGCAGGAGCAGTAGGCGGGACTTCACTCCTATCTGCTCCTCTGGCTCGTCCTACTCCGCCTGTTCTCCGTGGTCCTGCGCCTCCTCCAGACTCGACCGTGAGCTCTCCGCCGCAAGGGTTCTCAATGCCCGGCGTAGCCGCCCGAGGGTGGTGGCCGTCGAGGGCCCGAGGAATCCGTCGCGCACCGGCGGCAGAACGGCCGGCGCTCTCAGCCCCC
>SDBT01013248.1_pt1 | contig 13231 bp, 16 predicted proteins | sample 2277101 | NCBI WGS metagenome assembly SDBT01 (sample SAMN10404973, study PRJNA504765) | marine sediment metagenome | isolation source: marine sediment core GS10_PC15, 103 cmbsf | place: Arctic Ocean: Southern Knipovich Ridge | collected 2010 | reverse complement strand
CTATTCATAGTATCATACCCTGAGCGATCACCTACTTTAATCCAGTAAGTACCAGCGTTATCTTGTTTAGGAATTCTTAAACGAGCAATATAGTCATCTCCATCTTTATCACAAGACTCAATTTTTGGTTGATCATTTGGATGATTTAAAGATAAGCCAGTATTAATTTTCATTTTTACATTGTGTGCTGGGGCAGTTACTTTATGATGATGTGAAGCGGCTATACAATCCAAACCGTCAAGTAAACATACTGCTATTTCGTATTTAATACCAGCTTGAGCTTCAGGTAGACTCCAAGTTTGGCCATCTTTAGCTGGAATATCATAAGCAACATTAAAATTAGCCTGGCCTAAATGTCTCCATAAAACATTGACTCTACTGTTATCTTTAACTGGTCCATTTAGATCAATATTGCCAGAAATTCCACCAGCTCTGCTAATATTGGTCTGTCCAGTGGTAACATGAGTACTGCCTCCAACCCTACTGCTTACAGCAGCATGAGACTCGATTCTCAGATATTGATTTTGAGCTGGAGCTGAAACATTAAGAGATTGTGATTCTCCTAGATTGTCTCCAGCATTGTTTATTAGTTTTGCTTTTAATGAATAGCGTATTCCAGCTGTTGCATTATTCCACTGCCAATGAGAACCTGAAGCTGGTGAAATATTAGTTTGAACTAATTCGTATTCTTCATCATCAATTGTTTTTGCGTATAGATTAATATAGCTGTCATCGGGTACATGTCCATGAATATCAAATTTACCATTTAAATTTGCAAAATCCCCATGAGAAGTTAATACTTCATCTCTAATATCTTCAGATAAATATTCATGATTAATATCTAAATTAAGGTCTTCATCAACTGCAGGAGCAGTAGCTGTTAAAATATTAGAATAAACCAACGGTTCATCATCTATTAAAGCATATGCACGAAAATCATAGTTACTGCCTTTTTTAGCTTTGTCCCAGCTCCAAGGTGAACCATCTTCAAATGCTATCTCCTTAACATCAACAAAATCTATTTCTCCATGTTCTTTTGCTTGTAACACTAATCTACCAGTATCTAGGTCTGAAATATTAAGACCAGTAAGAAAAACTCTGCCAGATACATCTGCTTTTGCGCCTAGAAGTTGTTTTATTGGATTATTTAAAACTACTCCTAATGCTGCCAATGCAATGCCTAAAATTATTAAAATTGCCACAACTGCAATTAGAATTTTTTTCTTTTTGCTTTTATCAGTTATTGGTTTTTCATTTATTTTAGGAGATTCATTTTGGGGGATAGGAGTTTTATCTATTGGAAGAGGTTCTTTTTGAGCAATAGGGGGATTATTTATTGGAAGAGATTCATTTTGGGGGATAGGAGTTTTATCTATTGGAAGAGGTTCATTTTTTGAGGTTATCATTGGACAGATTTGTTTAATTTGATTAGACTCTATTTATATTAGAAATTAATCCAGAAAAAATGTCAAGTATCTCTTGCTCTTGAATTGAAAAAATAAACTGTGTAACACTTAAAAAAGCCTGCAAAACCCATGAAAAAACTACTAATAATAGGTATCGCTCTTTTTTCAATAGCTTTATTCTCGTATTTTTTAAAACAGCAAAAGATTTCAAATAAACCCGGGAATCAAGAAATCTCAGCTAGTCAAAAACTGCTTACTAATGCATATTTTACTATTCCGGAAGGCACGACTACTATTAATATTAACTCGGAAACTGGCGTTACTGTTGAGTACACAGACGGCGATGTTGGGTTTGAAGAACGCGGAACTGTCACACTTTTTGAAAACTATGTAAGGTCAGTTGCAGACAAAAGATATGTTGCTGTTGTTGCGGTTGATCGTGGTGGCTCTGGAACAGAGATGTATTTAACAGTTTTTACTCCAGAGGGAACTGGTTATAAGTCGATAGCCTCGGTTTTTCTGGGAGATCGGGTGGCAATTGATACGTTGAGCGTAGCAAGCAATAATGATGTTTTTGTTGCTTACCGAGAGCATAAATCAGATCAGCCTATGGCCGAAAAACCAACTGTATTGATTGAAAAAACTTTCACTTATCAGGAACTTATCGTTCAGGGACGTACATGAAATTTCCAGCTTGCTGAGCAGGTCGGTCTAGGACCTTTCTATCCTTATAACTCAAGAGTAAATGAAACAAATGGGACAGTATAAAAAGGGTGTTTCAAAAAAAACTGATGAATTTCTGGTCTTTTATTTTTTCAAAAAGCTGCTGGTGTTAATTTTTTAGCCAAGCGCGCGCCTGGGCAGGTGGAGTTTGCCTTACGGCAAATTTAATTTATTATTAATGCCTAATATTTTTTTGAAGATCCAATGCTATAATGCTTTAATGAATGGAAAATTAGCTGCAGGCTCAATTAGACATGAATCGCACATGCAAGCTATTATTATTGATATAGATGAGATAAAAAAAGGCCTACCGGATTATAAGCCAAAAAATGCTGAACATTTTCATGAAGAATCATCCAAGCTTGCTAAGCAAGCTTTTAAGATTGTACTGAAACGCTCAAATTACAAAAGAATAATTTTATTGGCTGGAGGAAGTGCTTCTGGAAAAACAGAATATGCATCTTCGGAAGGAACAAAAGAAGAGGCAATTATATTTGATGGCGCCTTATCTAATATTGAAAGTTTCAAAAAAAAATTATTGATGATTCAAGAAAGAAAAAAAACAATTGAAATTTGGGCAATTATTCCCGGAAGCATTTCTCACACTTTTAATACTTTTGTAAGAAGAGAGAGACGTATTCCTGAAAAAGTATTTTTCTCTACTCACTCTGGATGCAGGAAAACACTTTTATGGCTGACAAAAAACCATCCTGATATTCCAATTAAAATAATTGAAAACCTAGGAGATGCATCTAAAATGGAAGAAGTAGTATTTACTTCACCAGAAGATCATGATAAATTTATATTAAATCTACAAAAAAGTGAGGAAGAACTAGAAAAATTAACACAGCATTAATATGATTCAACGTAAAACAATAAACTTAAAACAAACAAAACAAGTCAAAAGATACGGAAAATTCTTTAAAGAAGGCTCCAAGATTAAACATGTAGTAAAACATGAAAATGGATGGGCTATTAAAAGAACCGGCGCAAGCAAGGCCTCTAAATTATTTAAAAAACAAGAAAAGGCAATTAATTCTGCAATAAAAATGGCAAAAAATGCTGGAACTGCGGTTGTTATCCATGGTAGAGACGGTAGAATAAAAGATGTTAAAAGATACTTCTGATATTATTTGTTAATATTTTTTCCCAAAGCAACCTTCAGACTTTATAAAGCCAGCTTTTTGGGCCTCTTTTTCATTATAATATTCTTAGGAAGTTTTCTTCTCATGATTTTATTTCTCCTTTTTTACACTTAGAGCAAGTTCTGTCATATTTAAACTCTTCACTGTCCTCATATATGGCTTTCTTTTTATTACATTCCGGGCATTTGAAGAAAAATAAAACTCTTAATTTATCTATATCAATGTCGTGAAGGTGTTTTTCGTAAACACCCATTGCTTCGTCGCAGTAATCACAATAAACACCACTAGGGAAAATATTCCATCTAGTGTATAGGATGAGATAATTACCGAACAAATAGGAGTTTGAAGTTAGAGATTGTGTTGTTGAATATGGAAGACATGAACATCTTTGGCTTTTGAGTTAGAAGACATAAGTAAAAGCGCGGAATTTCCAAAATGGAACATTTTCAATACTTCTTTCCAGTCTAAATTATAATAAGCACAATAAAGCATCTTTCCAAAATCTCCGTGGCTAACCAATAGTATGTTTCCGTCCTTATGTTTATCATTCAGATATTTAAGTAGTCTCTTTGCCCGCTCAATCAGTTGTGGAAATGTTTCAGCTCCTTCAGGGGACAAAAAGTAAGTTATGGTTTCAGTTTTGAGAATATTTGGGAAACACAGTTCCCCTATTTTTGTGTGTGGTTTTCCAGTCATCATTCCAAATTCTCTTTCTGTTAAATCATCGATTATTTCAGGTTTTTGAAGTCCTAGAGTATTAGCAATAATTTCAGCTGTCTGATATGCTCGTTGAAGAGGAGAAGAGTAGGTAATATTAAATTTAATTCCATACTCCTTAATTCTTTGAGCCAATGCTTGTGCTTGTTCAACCCCTTTTTCAGTTAATGGTTCATTTCTTCTTCCATTTAATATTCCTCTTGCGTTATCTCTATCTTGTCCATGTCTAGCTAAGTAAATCTCAAGCATGCTAGTAGGTTAATTCTTGTAATCTATATTCTAAATTTTTGAAAACATCTTTAATTACAGGATCCAATTTTTCAAGCTTCTGGCTTTTTGAACAAGTTAATAATTCTATATGTATATAGTTATTTTCAGGCCATGTATGAACAGACAGATGAGAGCTAGATATAATATAAACTAGCGATATTCCTTGCGGTTTAAATAAATGGTGAATAGTTTTTAACGTACGAATATCAAGCTTTTGGATAAATAACTCTATTCTTTTTTTAACCCAGCTTAATGAATTTGCTTGCTCAAATGAACAATTTATCTCGATGATAAAATGTCTAAAGTAAGGTTTTAGGTTTTGTTTTTTCATATATTTATCTATTAATGCTTTCGTTCTATTATCTTTTTTACGTTTAGTGCATAATTTGTGATAAAACTTGGTTTATTATTATGTCTCAAAACAGGATCCTTAATAGGCTTTTTAAGAACTTGTTTGGTTGCTTTACCCAACAAATCTATTGGCGAAAATTTTAATTTTAAAGGTTTAGTTAATGCTGTCGTTTCTATTCTCATAAGATACTCATAAAAAGAAATGGTTTTACGGGATCCTCCGTATTTTTTGATTAATATTTTGTCATTTTTTGAAAGAGTGTGATTGATAATTTCATACTGGTTAAAAAAAGGGATAAGGTCAGTAATCAAAATGTTCATTTTGCTGAGTATTTTTTGAAAATCAACATTCATGTCCATATGGGAGGGATATAAAGAAATATAACCGACTTTCCCCTGTTTTTTTATAAGCATTTGTAATCCTCGAATAGTAAATAGCGATAGAGGTTTTACAGTTGGTGTTGGATCTGTAATAAATGTATCGAAGTGGTTAGAATAAATTGATGGTACTTTATTTAAAAGATCTTGTTTAACAGTCTTAATATTTAACTTATGCAATTTTGAGATTTTGTTGATTAAGCTTAAAATCCTATCATCTATATCAAAAACAACAATCTCTTCTGCCATGTAGGCTCGAGCTAATGCTATACTTGTTAAATCATCATCTCCTATAACCGCAACTCTTTTATTTTGAATATCCCCCCGCCAAATAGCATATGCTACTCGTCGGACTGTTGTTTTCAAGTTAACAGGGCGTTGATCAAAAATAAATGTTGATTCTGGCCTCTGTTGTAGTACTTTCACCATAAAATTTAACAATGGTTTCATCTTTCCTTCAATATTTACAACCTTTGAGTCGCATAGATTACATCTAATGTCTGAAATTTTTATACCGGGGTTTTTGTTATAGGGAAGGGTAAATTTATAATTAGTATATTTAAGGATGCCCAGGTTAACCATTTGGTCTAATAATCTAACTACCCGTCTTTCGCCTCCTCCAACATATGCAATTAACTCTGAAAAAGAAGCAGATTTATTATTTTCGATATACTGAATAATTTTCTCGGAAATTTTTTTGTAAAAATCATGATTTATGTTCTGATCGACTATTTTTGAGAAATTAATATTTTGAAGATTATGTTTTTTAGTCATAGTTCTTTCTTTATTAATTAGGACCTAAAATTTTTACTATTTGCATTTTTAACATAAAACGCTACAATAAGTTAAATTTAATAAATAAGTATACATGTATAGGTCTAAAAAGACAATTACTTACACTTTCTATACTAAAAGACTATGTCAACAGAACAATATTCAGATTTAGGATCACATATTCAATTTGTTATACATGCACACCAATATCAGGCAAAAATTCCAGATAATGCGGTTCGTGGTTGGGATAATGAAACTCCTTATTCAATACATCCACTATGGTGTGCAACTACAATTTTAACAGAAACATCTTTACCTAAAGAACTTCGTCTTGAGGGTGCTGTTGTACTTCTATATCATGACATTATTGAAGATACAAATGCTATGATTCCTAATAATTTGTTACCTAATATATTTCAAGGTGTTGTCGATATGACATTTACAGGTGGTATGAGACAGGAAATGATTGAAATATGGGGAAAGGAACAGAAAATCCGTTTATATAAATTATATGACAAAGTTTCTAATCTTCTTGACGCAATGTGGATGTCTCCGGAGTATCGGCAGAAGTATACAGAATATACACGCAAACTACTTGCTGATGTTGAAGAGCATTTTGGTTCGCTAAATATCGTAAAAATCGCCCATCCTATTTTAGCGGATAATTATAAGATAAATGAATAAAGAAAACACTGTTATATACGTAGAGGGTATTCCAGCAAGTGGTAAAACTACCACTATTTCACGCCTTTCTAAAAGATTCCCAGATAGAATATTATACGTTCCAGAATACGTAAATAAAGAAGAAATGAGTGGTGGTCAAGATTGGTTTATGAGGAATGACGAGATGAAATTGCAATTCGCGAAGGATTCAGACAGAGAACTTACTTTTGTTGATAGAGGTCACTTATCTACAATAATATACAGTTTAGCGGAATTTAGAATCAGAAAAGACAGAGAGGCATTAAGAGTTTTAAAATGGTATTTCGAGGGCATCTTATCGAGAAAACAATTTCCTGACTACTACGTTTTTTTAAAGACAGACCCAACAATTTCTTTACAAAGAAGAAAACATTTACTGACTCCTGATAATATGTGGGATTATCAAGAGGCATTAGAATTTGCAAATAGTTGTTATCCTGTTTTAATGGACTATGAATTAGGCGTAAATTTGTTAACTATACCGACTGATTCATTAACCCTAAATCAGATAGAACAAAAATTTGTTTCCCATTTTGGATTATGAAAAAAATTGCTATTTTATATATAGCCCATGATGGTTTTACCAGTTTATATACAGGTGTTGGAACCGTTGCACGAGATTTTCTTTTATCTTTCCCTGATGTGTGTGAAAAACTTAAAATAGAATATAAAGATATAGATTTGGATCTTTTTGCTACAACTTTAAAATACAATAAGCATTGTTTTGGTTACTCTAAGAAAGTTAAGAAAGTAACTGAATTTCACACCCAGAAGTATAGAAATATACATTTAGTAGAATTAATAAATGGTTCTGCCGGAAAGAAGTCATACGGTTCTATTGATCTGTGGAGGAATGCTTGTATTTCTTCAGCCACTTTTATTTATAGTCTCATGAACAACCATAATTATGATAAAATTTTAGTAATTTGTGTTGATACTCCCTTTACCCAGGTGGCAAGCTATTTTTTTGATCAGTATTCATATAAGAATATTGATTTCATATGGTTACCACAGAGTACGGCGTTAATCCATAAATATGATTCGGCACTAGAAAAATCACTACAACATAAAAACTATATAGATGAGAGATTCTTTTGGGAAATGAGCATAATTGATTTTGCTAAAAAGAATAAACAAGTAAAAATTGGCTTCATAGGTAGTTTTATGAAGAAGCATTTAATACAAGACTATGGTGCTAAGATAAATACACTTATTTCTTTACAAAACGGTCTGTATTTTCCAAGAATGAAGCGTAATAAGATTACTCAAAAGAAAATTGCTTCTATTTTAAAATCATTAGATGTACCATTAAATAGACCTTTATTATTTTCATTTGGGAGAGCCGAGTCCTACAAGGGCTTAGATTTAGTTATAAAAAATGCCAGCGATTTAATTAAGAAAATGAATTATTATGTATTAATTCTTGCCTCGCCTTATTCGATGAGCGATCCCTACGTATCAAAATTAAATAAATTAGCAAATAGATACCCCCGCGATATAAAAATTGTGTATGGTTTAGATTTTTTGACACCTCATTATATTATGCAATGGCACAATACGAGGATTTTAGCATTACTATCCAGGGCTGAACCCTTTGGATTAATTCCGATTGAAACCAGGTTTTACAAGAATAAAGATTTGTCCTTAATTACCAGCGGCTTAGGTGGTTATCCTGAACAAATAACTGATAGCGTAGATGGTTTTACAACAAAGTTGGAGGATAAATTCATAAGCACGAAATTAGAAAAGATAGCAAAACTAAATAAAATACAAAAAGAGATAATGATTGAGAAAGGCTATAATAAGGTAATTCAAAATTATAATCAGATTAAGATTAATTGTAATTTAATCAAACAGTATATAAGCAAAATTGCTTAATAAAATACAGAAAGGGGAATTTTTATATGCTTATTGTTAATGAAAAAGAGATTAACCAAGAGCATTTTTCTGCTCACGGTGGTATTGGTTTAATGGATATTAGGTTTACCTTTAAAAAATATCAACATTATGGGAATAATAATGATTCTAAATGGAACTGTTTTGCTATAGCAGAATTGCCAATCGGCTCAACTGCTGGTTATCATAAGCATAAAGATACCGACGAAATTTTTTATATTATCGAAGGTAAGGCAACAATTACTATAGATGATAAATCAAGAAAAATTAAGAAGGGGGACATTATTTTGACCTGCATGGGGAGTAGTCATGGAATAACCGATGTTAAAGAAAAATTAAAGTTTACTGTCACGGAAATTTTTAGAAAATAATATAAATCTGATTGAAATTAATAACTATGAAAAAAGTGTTAATTATTGGCGGAACACGATTCTTAGGCCCGGCATTGATTAATCTACTGTATAAAGATAAATGTGAGATAACAGTATTTAATAGAGGGAATAATTATAATACAACATTACCCAAATCTGTTAAACATATTAAAGGAGACAGAAGAGAGATTAGCACAATGAGGTCATTGTCAAGCAAAAAGTATGACTTGATTTACGATTTATGTTGTTTTAACCCTATAGATGCAACAAATTTATTGACTAATATTCAACCACCAGCTCATATTGTATTTTTAAGTACCGCCGCCGTATATAAAAAACCTCAAATTTACCCTCCTACAGAAAAATCAGAATTAGGTGAATGGGATTCTTTTGGAGACTATGGTGTACTAAAGGCCGGTGCTGAAAAAAAATTTGAGTCATACGCTAAAATGCATAATTTAAAACTGACGATTTTCCGTCCAGTGTACTTGCTTGGTAACAATAATTACTTTGACAGAGAGAACTTTTATTTTTCTAGAATTATCAATAAGAATCCAATCTTAATACCCGGAAGAGGCAACGCATTGATACAATTCGCATTTTTAGAAGAGACTGCAAAAGCATTCAAACACGTCCCAGATTTACAACGTGATCAAATAGAAATTCTTAATATTGCAGGGAATGAATATGTTAGCATCAAGGATTTTATTTTACTTTGCTCAGATATTGTAAAAATTAATCCTATTCTTATTGAATTAGATACTAAATCAGTTGGGTTGGAGGAAGAGCATTTCTATGATGATTTTTATCCCTTTCCAAATCTAACATTTATTATATCTAACCATAAAATTTCTACAAAATACGGAGTGAAGTTTAAATCATTATTTAAGGGAATGAGTGACATATATAGATTTTGGAAAAAATCCTGGGTTGGTTTAACCAAAAAATATGCCTTGGAAGAGAAAGTTTTGAAACAACTTAATTTATCATGAAAAAGTCAAAATTAATTCTAATTGGATATGGAAACATGGGAAAAGACTGGGGTAAGATTGTCAAAAAAAATTCCAGTATTGAATTGGTAGGAGTAGTAGAAGTTTTGAAACAAAACAGAATCCAAGCTCGTAATTTTTTTTCATTGACAAATTCCCAAATCTCTGACTCCCTACCTACGATATTATCTCGATTTAACCCTGATATTGTTATAGATTGTTCTTCTCCCCAAGCACACGCTGAGAATACGCGTTTAGCGTTAAATTATCGTTGTCATGTCTTAGGAGAAAAACCTATGGGAACGACTCTAATGAAAGCAAAAGAATTAATTTTATTGGCAAAAGCCAAGAAAAAAATTTATATGGTTAATCAAAATTACAGGAGAAATCCTATGATTAAGATTGTTAAAAATAAAATAAAAGCCATTGGCAAGATATACTCCATCCACATTGACTATTATCAATCTTTAGAATTTAAAGATACTTTTAGATATAAATTAACACATCCTCTCTTGCTAGATATGTCTATACATCATTTTGATCTTGTGAGGTTTATAACTGATCAAGAAGCTACTTCTGTTACCGCTTTTGAATATAATCCGGTTACCAGTAGATTCAAAGATGGAGCGAATGCCATAGTTAATTTCAGGATGAATAAAGATACAATTTTTAGTTATAGAGGATCATGGAGTTCTATAGGACATAATACAAGTTTCAACGGACAATGGAGAATTATAGGAGAATATGGAACGCTGTTATGGGACGGAGATTTTAATTTATCCTTAGAGAAAAAGATAAAGAATGGAGAGATCTATAAAGAAACTATAAAGATACCAGCTAGATTAAAGCTTAAACCCTATGACCTTTTTTTGTACGAACTAGGGCAAAATTTAAAACTCTTTCTTAGTTCTATAGAAAGTGACAATTTCCCGGATTGCTGGTGCGGAGATAATATTAATAGTCTCGTGATGACATTATCAGCAATAGAAGCGTCTGAAAGTAATAAAGTTGTGGAAATTCCTAAGTTAAAAAACTAAATAAATAGCGTAAATTCTATAAAGTCTTTATGAAAGTAATGGTCTGGTAACTCTCCAGTTACTTTATACCCGAGCTTTTCATAAAATTTCACTGATTGCCAATCTTCTCCTGTCTGAAGATAAATTTTATGAACATTGTCTCGTTTCGCAATTTGCTTTACTTTTTCCATAAGAAATCGCCCAATTCCTTTCCCACGGTGAACTTTTGCAACGAGCATAGTACCAATATAAGCGACTCCTGCTTCAGTTTTGAAACCTAGTGTTCCTACAAGTTCTTTTTTATCGTAAGCTTCAAGTACGTAACGTTTTGCATTCCATTCTTGGTTATGACCAAAATGTTCAAAATTAGCTGACGGCCATTCTCTTTTATTGAATGCCTTCAATTTTTTACTTCCTTTAAAATAAATTTTTATTTTCATGTTAAGAGTATATTAAAAAATAAGCATTTCTACAATAAGTATCGCTATTTAGTTTTATATCTAGAGATTAAACATTTTTCAATCCTTTTAAAAAAGAGGCAATATTATATCCTAAATCTGGTATTGAGTATCCACCTTCTTGTACTGATAAAGTAGGTAACTCCAATTTACCAATTCGTTTTGCTGTTTCGGCATACCCATCGTTAGTTAATTTAAATATTTTTGACGGATCATTTTTAAAACCGTCAAATCCTAAGGAAACTACTAAATAGCGAGGTGAAAATTGCCTCATGCGGTAAATAATCAAATCTAAAGCTTTCAAAAATACTAGATCATCACTGTCAATTGGAAGTGGAATATTTAAGTTGTAACCGTACCCAGAATCTTTTCCCTCTTCGTCCGCATAACCACTATAGAATGGGTGAGTTTTACTAGGATCTCCATGGATTGAAGCATAAAACACCTCTGATGATTCATAAAATATTTCCTGTGTACCGTTTCCATGATGCGCATCAATGTCAATTATTCCCACACGTTCTCCAGTTTGATCAGCCAGGAATTGCGCTGCTAATGCTGCATTATTTAGATAACAATATGAACCCATACGGCTTCTTTCGGCATGATGTCCAGGAGGTCGGGTAAATGCATAAACTAATTTTTTACCTTGTTTAAGTATATCTGCTCCAGTTAACGCCGTATATGCAGAAAGTAAAGCCAATTCGTAAGTATCTCCCATAATTGGTGTGGCTATATCAAATGCGTAAATTCCTTTGTCTGCATGATGATTGGAAGACCTTGGATTTGAACCGTGTGGAAACACCGAGGGATAGGTAAATGCAGGGTATTCTTTCACTGTCGCCACCTTGTTAACCGAGTCGGTAATTTCTGCTACTAAAATAGGTGGTTTTTGAGCAACTTGTTCACTTACAGTTCTAAGATGATCAATATAGGATTGGTCATGTACTCTATATATAAAAGGTATTCCAAATTCTCTCGGTTGAGTAATCTCTATACCTGAAGTAACACTCATTTCTCTAAGTACATCAATAATTACTTTCGCTCTTTCTGGTTTATCGTACGATAATCTTGGTACGCCATCAAAAGTACCAAATGCCGGTGAATGTTCTGTTACTCTTTCGCTAAAAATGGCTGTCATTTTTTCTGTCATATAGATTGTTATTATAATCCAATTTATCAATTTATGATTATATTGTTTAAAGCTTAAATAAGCAAATATTGTAAAGTATCAGGTTTTCGTTTACCTCCCAGCTAAACTCAACTAGTGTTTTGTTGTTAATGATCCAGTCTTCAATCTTCTGCCGTGGTGTTTTCTTGTCCACTCCTGTTCCAAAAGAAGTACACCATACATCATTAATTAAAACTTTGGATATTCTTTTAAGAGCTACAAAAATTATTGGTTCTTTAATATTAACTATTTTCATATTTATAGAAAAAATGATTAAAATTAAACTTTATAAAATTACTTTTTCTTTTTTAGCCTTTTTTAATAATTTATTCAAATCATTTTTTGGTATTAAAGGACAGAATTGACCCCAAACCCATTTACCTTTTGCTTTACCAATTCTGCCAACAATGTAGTAACCAATTCGATATTCAAGATCTCCTTTTTTCCAGTTATCATATGCTAATTTTCCTTCTGTTGATTCTTTTCTTAAACGCTCAATGATAAAAACTTTATTTTTAAAATTGCTTTGAGGCAAAAAAGTCCAAGCTTCTCTTATAAAATAACAATATCCCTTACGACCAATATCTTTTACTTTAATAACATTGTGCTTTTTAAAATATTCGCTTTTTCTTTTTATAAATTCTTCAATGCTTTCTGTTTTTTTATTAGTCATTTTTCAATTTATTTTAATTATTAGATTTCTGAACACCAATAATTGCATTGTCAATAACTTTTGGCACTGACGCATTCCAAGTCTGGCTATCTGTATCGTCAACGGTTAAATTAAATTTTTTAGCATATCTATAAAATGTTATAAAAACTTTTTTAAATTCATCAAATTCCGCTTTTATGTCTTTCCAATAATTG
>SDBT01013247.1_pt1 | contig 13231 bp, 11 predicted proteins | sample 2277101 | NCBI WGS metagenome assembly SDBT01 (sample SAMN10404973, study PRJNA504765) | marine sediment metagenome | isolation source: marine sediment core GS10_PC15, 103 cmbsf | place: Arctic Ocean: Southern Knipovich Ridge | collected 2010 | reverse complement strand
TTACTTTCTATCTCTTTTCCAGTATTTGTATTTGGTCAGGATACAAAGATATCTGCTTTAGTAGATGGAGTACCAGCAGCAACAGGTGATTTGTTTATTATAGCTAGAGCAGCATCTAACTTTAAATTAGAGTTCAGTGAGTTACTCTTAGAAATTAAAGATAATGGAGTAGCAGAAACTCAGAGGTTTGCTTTAAATCTTATTTCAGGAGGTACGGTTACAGTATCTTGTGTAGATGATGTAGGAAATAATGAAACAGATTGTACCTTTACGGGTTCAGCACACCCAAGTGAAATTAATGACCTATCAGTAGCAGTAACTTGGATTAATGTACCAGATGCTAATGTAGTCGGTAGCGCAGAAAGAGATGAAGTTTGTAATACCACTGATTTAGATAGTAGTTGTGAGATCAATAATAATGTTATTGATGAAACTCAATTAGGACCCAGTATTACATTAGCTACTGGTGATGTCTTTATATTACCTATCAATGCAGCAGATCAAACAACTGATGGACAAATGGATTATGATAGTATAGAGGAAGTAATTGAGATAGGAGATGATGGGGTAGGTACAAACAAATGGTATCCTGGAGTACATAATAATTTTAGTCCTACTGCTGGAATTGATACAGACCACGGAGCTGGATCTATTGATTCTGTTGCTGACTTTGCCGCTGCTTTATGTGGTACAGCAGAATATTTAGTAGATGACGGAGGATCTTGGAGTTGTGATCCTGTAGTTACTCCTTTTTCTCCAACAGCAGGAATAGCAACAGATCATGGTGCTGGTTCTATTACAGCTACTACTGATTTAGTTGGCACTCTTTGTGGAACAGCAGAATATTTAGTAGATGATGGAGCTACTTGGTCTTGTGATCCAGTAGTTACTTCTTTTACACCTACTGCTGGAATTGACACAGATCATGGTGCTGGAGCAATTGACACTACTTCTGATTTAGCAGCGGGTTTATGTGCTGCTAATCAAATATTAGAACGTCAAGGCGCTGCCTGGGCATGTATTGCTACTCCAGGAGGAGGAGGCAATTCATTTGGTATTGTTACAGACGGTTCTACTCCAGCTACTTCAGACACAGGAAATGATACATTAACTGTCACAGATACAGCTACTATTGATATGGTTACTGGTGATACTCCTGAAGATTTAAGAGCTAATTTTCTTCCAGCAGGAGTAGGGGCAGTAACTTGGTTAGATAATGCAGATAGAGTATGGATATTTGATATTGCAGCAGCAGGGATTAACCCTACATTTTCTTTTGCAGTATCTTCTTTTGAAATAGATGCTCACGTTACTATTGATGATGAGCAAGAACTTAGATTAAAAGAAGAAGATACTGGAGGAGAGAATTATTTAGCGTTTAAAGCACCAGCGGCAGTAACTAGTAATCAAACTTGTACTTTAGAAGATGACGGTAACTTTATTCCAGATTCCTGTGTTGGTGATGGAACAGATAATATAGGAACTGATACGTTAGATGATCTTTCAGATGATTTACCTTCTGCTCTTTCTAATGTTACTACACTTACTAACGGTCAGTTTTGTGTTGCTAATGCTGGTGGAGGATTTGATTGTACCACAGCAGGTGCTTTAGATGATGATGATATTACAGATGACGCAATTGCAGCATTATCAGATGTAACAGCTAAAACTGGTACAGGTACAGTTGCAGTATTTAGTGTTGCTCCAGTTCTAACTGGTGACGCTACAGCTGTAACTGCTTCAGTAAATGATAATGATACTTCAATTGCAACCACAGCATTTGTACAACAGGAACATGATGATTCAGCAGGTTCTTGTACTAATCAATTTGTTACCGCTGTTAATACTAATGCAGTTCCTACTTGTGCTGGTGTTACATCAGCAGATATTAATGCAGATGTAATCGTAGCAGCAGATGTAGATGCTAGTTTAGATACTCGAAAAGCTTTTCATTTTATTATTACAGATCCAGATCCAGCAGCAGTTAACTTTGTATTTAGACTTCCTCCCTTTACCGGAACATTAACTAGGATTGATTGTGAAGCCTATAATGGTACCAACGTAGTTATTAACATTTGTGATGGTGAAGATTTTGCGGATGATACTTGTACTACTTCTATTCCAGGAGCTACTATGACTTGTGATACTACAGGAGTTAATGATACTACTCTTACTAATCCTGGATTTGTAGCCAGAGATAAAATGTCTCTTGTGATAGTTTCTGAATCTGGTACAGTAGATAGATTAGAAGTTTATGGAACCGCTACAATTGATTAGAAGATTCTTTTTAATATTACTTCTTCTTAGTTCATCTTTGTGCTTAGCTGAAGATGTATTACCTAATGATGAAGATAATCCAAGTGCTTGGGGAGATTCTACAGGATCATTTTGTGCTACTCTTTGTGATTCAACGAATTGTTCTGTTGATGTAGATGATGACCCACAATCACCAACTAGTGATTTAAATGCTACAATAACAGATTCCTCTATTAGATATGAATTTGCAACACCCACTGATGACCCAAGTTTAACTACGGATGCTCAAACTATTGAAATAGCCACTATAAAGATGGGGAATCTTACTTGTAATGTTGTGGCAGGTGGTGGGAGTCCTTTATTTACAGTTGATTTTTCTTGTGGCGGAGTGAATAAAGAAAATTTAGTAACAGATCAGGCGTTATCTTCAGATACCCAATTAAACACGTATACTTTTACTTATATTAATGATGGTGATTGTGACGCGGCTGGAGCTAATCTTCAAATTTTAGTTGCTGTTCTTAAAGGTGGAGGAGGTCCTAATCAAAGACGTGCAGCTATTGAAGCAATTAGATGGGTAGCTACAGTCGGAGGAGTATCTGCAAGTAAACTTATGGTAATTGGTAAGTAAATGATAATGGACTGGTTTCTTCTATTTGTTTTTATTCTTGGGATGCTTACTGTGCCTCTTGGGATGTTATTATATTTTTGGTTAATAGTACCCTCTGAATCAAAAGAATTACCTAAACTAGAAGAATTAGTAGATATAACAGTAATCAAGATTCCAGAAGAATTAGAACCAGAAGTACCAGAACCAGAAGAATTAGAACCAGCCACTTTACAAGATTTACGAAGAATTGAAATTGAGGGGATAGGCCCTAAATATGGGGACCAGGCATTAGTAACTATTGAAGTAGAGCATAAGATTATTGGTTCTGAAGATACGTATTTAAGCACAAGAAAATTTCGATTTCCTGAAAATAAACTTCCTGATGCATTTAGTCAGTGGATTAATGAAACTGCTTTAAAGTTACATAATGGTGACCCAGCTAATTGGATTAATTAATCAGATGGATTAATCAGGTTTAACTAAGTAATAATGTCTCGTATTCAAAATAAATTAACTGATTATGATAGAGCTGTAAGGCTTTTAGATATATCAGACAGATCTAATGATGATACTCTTGTCAATATTTTTATGGATGAACCTGACTATAAACCTGGTAGGGCAAAACGTAGGAAGTTAGTTGAGAAATTACGCTATTATCGTAATCCCAATAACTTAGAATTTTACCACCAGAAATATTTATTTATTCAAACTAAGTTAGAAGGCATTATTAGATTCCAGTGGAAAGAACCACAAAGAGTATTATGGTATAATCATATTCTACCTAAGATAGCTGCTGGTAAGCCTATTCGTATTTATCTATTAAAGGCTAGACAAATTGGATTCTCTACTTTAATTGAGGGAATCGGATCTAGTTTGTGTAATCTTTTCTCAGATATTAGGGGAACGGTTGTAGCACATGATAAAGATACCAGCGGGAAAATCTTTAGGATGTGTAAGCTTTTTTATAAAAAGCTTCCTAAAGATTTTCGGCCGGCCAGAAAGTTATCTAATCGCCATGAGTTAGAATTATCTAATCCTAAAGAAGAGGAAGAATTAGGATTAGAAAGCACTTTTAGTGTTGGCACCGCTGGTAACTTACATTTAGGTGCTGGTACCACCTTAAGATTTGTTCATCTTTCAGAATTAGCTCGTTATGAGGAAGTTAATTCTGAAGCTGAAGATGCTCTTGTATCTTTATTCCAGACGATTCCTGAGAAACCAGGTACGTTTATTTTTATAGAAACAACTGCTTATGGTGAAGGAATAGGTAAAAGATTCTGGGATAATAAAGATAATGGATTTGATAAAATTTTTATCAGTTTTGTAGCTGAAGATGAATACAGATTAGATACTCCCTTAGATGTTTCTCTTTTAGAATATAAGAGTAATAGTAGATATGGGGATGAATTAATAGCTAGAGAGCACGTTATCCATGAATTGAAAGTTTGGAATCCTGAAATGAGTCAGGATGAAGAATGGTTAAAACATGAGTCTCTGTGTAGATTAGCATGGCGTAGATATTACATAGATAAAAAGGTAATGGGAAAGCTTGAGCTTTTTCAGCAAGAGTATCCATTAACTCCAGAGGAAGCATTTAGAATTAGTGGTAGATCTGTATTTGACACTCTTAATTTGTTAAATATGAAAAAGAGAGCGGATAAGTTAACTCCTGGTAAATATACTTATATTCACAATCCTACAAAAAGAACATCCACTAATGAGTTTCATCGAGACGCATCAGGACACTTAAAGATTTTTAGTCCGGCTCAACCGGATATGAATTATTTTATTGGTGCGGATATAAGTGCTGGTGCAGTAGATGGTGATTATAGTGTTCTTCAATTATTTGATGAGAGGTATAAACAAGTAGCAGTATTTAGGGATACTATAGATCCTGACACACTTGCTTATCCTTTAGTAACTTTAGCTAAACTTTATAATGACGCTAGGATTATTCCTGAAGCTAATTCTATGGGGATAACCACAATTAATAAAATGATTAAGGATCTTGAATACACTAATATTTATATTAGAGAGAAGATTAATAAAGTAACAGGAGGCATTACAAACGAATGGGGCTTTTATACAAGCTCAAAAACTCGACCACTCCTTATTAATCTTCTCCGTCAATTAATTTCTTCTAGCACTATCAGATTGTTTGACCCTGAAACTATTGTAGAGTTTTTAAATTTTGTTTTTGTTTTGAAGAATGGTTCTATGAGAATGGAAGCAGCCGCAGGAACGTATGACGACGCTGTAATTTCTACTGCATTAGCTGTAATTGAAATTGAACAATATATTGAGGAAATTAAAGAATCGTCGTTAGAAGCTCCGTATGGATCAATTGAATGGTACGCCCAACAAATGGATACTTCGTCAAAAAGTAGTGGGAACTTTGGATCTGTGGTAGGAATGTAATTATGGCGAATGTAATTATTACAAAAGAAACGGCTAATATTTCTGATGAAAAAAATATTAGGCTTTGGCAAACTAGAATAACAGGTACGATCGAATGGGTCAGTAAGCATTGGAATGGGTGGGAATCATGGAAAGCCGCCTATTTATTAGATAGGGCTATTCATTGGGGGAAAGCAGAAGCGTTATCTGCTAAGTCTCAAGATTTGGATTCGGAGGTAACTGTACCTTTGATTGCCAATCATATTAGAAATTTAATGCCTTTTTTATTCTCTAGCGATCCTGTCTTTTATGGTGCCCCCCCAACAGGTAAGACGGAAGATATTGAACGAACTGTTGCCCAACTTGATTATTTAAATCATGTTTGGGAAGAACATAATATGTCTAAACAGACATGGAGAACAGTTTTGGATGCGGCCATTATTGGTCACGGTATTATTAAAACCGGCTGGGGACTTACCCTAGGAGACTTACCTAAAACTACCGATCCAGAAAAAGAAGGAGAAATTAACTATCTAGATTATGTGACAGAAGAAGGTCCTTATTGTAGAAGGATTAATCCATTTTCTTTTCTTTTTGATCGCATGTCCCCGGATAGTGATTTATCGTCGGCTAGGTGGTGTTGTGAATTTATCATGCAGACTGTCCAAGATTTATTGGACAATGATTTATATGATAAAGAATTGAGAGAAAAGATTGGTAGTGGTGAAGTTCCTATTTACAAGGTTTTGGAGTTTAATAAAACTTACCACAAAGAAGATAGTGGTGGCGATCAAAATGACTTTCTTTTTGCCCAATCGGGTATTAAAGAAGAAACTGGTTTGGAAAGCCCAGATACTTTATGTATTTTATACAAGGTATATGACCGGAAATTTGGTAATGTATTTACTTTAATTCCGGAAGATTTTGAGCATATTTTAGCTGTGGATAAATGGGATGATACCTATAATCATCTTCGTAATTTTCCTTTTGTAAAAGTAGATTTTGAAGAAGTACCAAATGAAGTTCATGGTATTGGGCATGTTAGATATTTAGCGGATATACAAGCTCAAACAAATAGAAATAGATCTAAGATTTATGCTATTACAAGAATGTTTAATCCCAAATATGTTCATAAGGGAACAAAGTCTTTAGATGTCGAGGAAGCTAATAAAGTTACTCGGGATGAGCCTGGTTCTGTAGTTAATCTTAAACCCGATGCTTCGCTAGATGTTTTTCCTACACCAAAAGTATCAGAGGACCTTTATCGTGCAGCACAAATGCAAGATAAAGATTATTCCGAATTATCTGGTGAGGATGTTTTAGCTAGAGGGGGCTTATTACCCTCCAGAACTAGCGCAGAAGAAGTTAGAGAACGTCGTCGTTTAAGAGGATTAAGATTAGAAACGAATGTAAAAAATACTCATGATTTTGTGTTACAGGTAGGGGATCACGTATTACGACATGCACAAAGATATTTAAGCAAATCTTTAGTAGTACAGATAATTGGTAGAAAAGGAGAATTTTGGTCTAACATTGCTCCCGAACAATTAAAATTAAAGGGTATTCGGTTAAAGTTAGAGTTAATTAGTAAGGCTGCTGATCCTCCAGAAGTTAAGCGAAAGAATCTTATGGAGCTGTTTAATATTATTGCTAATCCTAATATTTATCAGCTTTTACAGCAAACTGGTGTGCAAGTTAATATGCCTTGGTTATGGAAAGAGTTAATGAAAACATATAATTATGATGAATTACAACAAATCTTTCCTGGTTTGGATGAGTTAACTTTACCCCCAATTGATTTAGTTAATCAGGGAAATCAGCCAGCAGTTGATAGTGGTAATCAACAACCACAATCAACAACAGATATTCAGCAAGATAATGTAGCTCCTGAATCTTCTCAGCAAGGAATTGAGGCATTGTTAGCCCAAGCAACCCCAGGAACTCTTGATCCTACGAAATTTTAATTATGCCTATATATGAATATTTGTGTAATGATTGTGATCATAAATTTGAAACTTATTTGTTATTGGAGGATTTTGACAAATTAGTTTTTTGTCCTGTTTGCGGGTGGGAAGCGTACAAACTTGTTTCTATTGTGTCTGTGTTTACACGCAATGGAGAATTGAAACAAATTGAACAGGAGGCTAAAAGAAATGGGTCAGTAATTGTAGAGCCTGGAATGCGAGAAGAGGCTAAACGTAATAGAGGATATATGGAAGAAAAGAGAAAGAGTAAGATTAGAAAAAGTATTGTAAGTACTATGAGAGATTTTTAGAAAGGTTATATTATGACTGAAAATAGTAACGCAGTAGGTGAATCAACTGTTCCTACTGAAACAACTTCTGAATCTGCTAAATCTGCTGAATCTGTAGAAGTAGAAGTAGCTCCTATACATGTTGATCCTTTTGATTTTAGTGAGGATAAAGAACCCTCTATATTTGAAGATGTAGATTTTACTCTTAATGATGAAGGGGAAATGGAAATCACCGGCTCTAAAATAGACGCTGGTGATGTTGATGTTTCTGGAGGGGATCAAAAAGAAATTGTAGAAGCAAAACAAGTTGTATCTGATGAACCTGCAAATATATTAGAAGATGGTGATTATTCATCTGATCCCTTTGGTTCTGCAGATGTAGAGGAATTTAATAGAGTTTCAGCAGAGAATAAAAGTTTAAAGGATAGATTAGAGAAAGTAGAAAGTAAATTATCTACTGACGATGTTGCTAAAAGTAATTTAGAACGTGAACAGAAATTAAGGGGGAAATTAGAATCAGCAGGATTTGGAGATGAGCAAATTGATGCTATTTTAGAAGTCACTGATGCTGTTAAGGTAGATAAGGTTGAAGATAAAATTGAAGAAGGTACTCCTGAAGTTAGTCAGGTTCAAATTGCTCAAGAAGTGCAGAAGGTATTTAAGTTATATAATGGTCAAAATGGTAAGCCCTCAACAATGGATATGCGGGATCATATTAATTATATTGGGGTAAGGTTTAAGGATCAGAATATTGATAGTCTTACTTTAGATGCAAAATTTAGGATTGCTGAAAATTCTCTTTTTATTCATTGGATGGATGCTAATTGGCCTAACCAAACTAGAAACATGAGCTTAAGGGATTTATTTACTGCCTCTGAAAGTTTGAGGTCATTATACTATAAAAAGCAAGGTAAGCCAGTTAATACGTATACTCATATTACAGAGCTTGGACAATCTCCTATTTCTTCCGCTCCTGTTGAAAATGCTAGTGGTAATGGCCAAGCCCAAAAAGTAGTCAAACAAACAGATGGACCAAATGTGAGTAATGAACAAATAGCTAAATTAGCTAAACAAGAACAAAGTTTAAACGTACCTGGAGGTGAAATCGAAACAGAAGCTAATATTAAAGAAAGAAAACGACCAAAAACTGCAAGAGAAGTTGCCACAGCCTCAATTATGGGCGCTTTTGGTGACAGTTAATTTATTAGGAGAAGTGTAGATGGGACGACAAATTTTAGGATTTGATCCTCTTCAGATTGTAGGTGCATCTGGAACTCCTGAATTTCCCTTGGGGACAATTGCGGAGGATGCGTTAGGAAAGAGGTTTATTTATTGTCGAGCTAATGGAGCCACTGTTGCAGATTTTCCAGTTGCTATTGATATTAATTATGATATCACTGATGGTGCTGGAGTTTTATGTGATGGTATTCTTATGGTTACGTTAGCGGATAATGAATTTGGATGGGTTCAGGTTTCTGGTGTTCATGCTAATGTTAATGTTAAAGCAAGTGAAGCAGCGGGAGCACCTCTTGCTTATTTAGCAGATGCTAATGGAGATATGTTGGATATTTCAGCTACTTCAGCGGTTGATGGTTCACATAATGTTCGTGGTAAGTTATTAGAAGCTGAAGCTGCTGGTGTAGGCGATGTTCTATTATTCAACTGGTTATAATAGAATATAAGGAGAAAATGAATGCCCGTACCGAATTTAGGAACGTTAGTTGCTACGACGATTAAAAACTATCGGCCCACTTTGGCTGATAATCTTTCAACCCACAGTGTTATTTTAGCTTTACTTCGTCGTCACGGATTTATTCGTGAAGATAGTGGTGGTACTTCTATTGTAGAGCCTTTACTCTACGGGAGTAATTCCACGGTTAAGTCTTATAATAAGTATGAGGCTTTTGATTTGACTCCGCAGGAAGGAATTGATGCCGCTGAATTTTCTTGGAAGCAGATTGGTGGTACAGTTTCTATCTCTGGTTTAGAGGAGTTTCAGAATCAGGGTAAAGCCCGAATGATTAATCTTTTGGAAGCTAAGCTAACTCAGTTAGATATTAGTTTTCGTGAGACTATTAATGCTCAGATTTTAGGTGATGGTACAGCTAATTCTGGTAAGGATATTACTGGATTAGCTGCGGCTGTAGAAGATGGTGCTGCTTGGAGCACTTATGGTGGTATTGACAGTAATGCGTTTACTTGGTGGAGAAATTACTTTCTTGATTTTGATGGTACTTATACTCTTTTCAGCACCGCTAATGGATTAAGTGTTGATGGTATGGTTGCTATGCGTAATGCTTTTACTACGGTTTTACGTAAGCAAGAAGTACCTGGTTTACTTCTTACTACCCGTGCAATTTATAATGAGTATGAGGGATACGGTGAAGGCGATAAATTACGAGTTATGATGTCTGATAAGGCATTACTCGACATGGGTTTTGAAAATATTAAGTTTAAGAATACTGTTATAGCTTATGATAATGATGTACCAACTGGTCATATGTGGTTGTTGAATCCTCAGTATCTTAAATTTGTTATTGGTAAAGGTCGTAATTTTAAGGTTGGTGAATTTGAAGAGGGTCGAGATCAAGATGCAAAGAGCTCTAAAATTATTCTTTATGCTCAATTAACGTGTTCCAATCGGGCTCGTCAGGGACTTATTGTAGACTTTGACGTATAAGTAAATTAGACAGAAGAAAGGACTATATGATGGATCGTAATAAAAGTATGGTAACTTCGTCATACACTTGGAGTGATTTAGATGAAGATACAGAAAAGTTATTATTTGAGGCATTTCCTAATGTTAAAGATATTCATGATGCTGGTTTAGGTGATCTTCAGAAGATTAATGGGATTGGGCCTAAGTATGCTTCTGAACTTAAAAAGCTAGCAATTAGTATTCTTAAAGAAGTTGATAGGGTAGCTAGTTCAGATGTAGATGACTCAGCTCCTAGCTCTGTTATTGGTGAGGGTTTATTTGATCATCAACCTACCCAAGAAGAGCGGGAGTTGGCTCATTTACGACGACAACAAAAGAAAGATCCTTCTAAAAGATATGTCTTAAAAGAAACTTATGTAGATAAGTTTTTTACTCAGAGGGTTAGAATTGAAATTGGAGAGGCAACCTGTGAAGAATGTGGTTATGACGTACTTAAAGTAAATCATTTGCCTGAATTTGAGTCTTTATCAAAAGTAGATCAATCGGCAGTGAAAGCAACTTTAAGGGACCATCTTACTAAATACCATAGTACTCCTTCTGGTAAAAGAGTTATTACAGACGAAGAGATGGCAGAAACTAGTTGGACTAATCCAGAGACATTGCGGCCATAAGGAGAGTATTTAATGAGTAAGATTCATGCTTTACGCGCAGCGTTACAAGGAACTCGAATTGGGGGTGCTGGGGGCAAGAGAGTTTTAACACGTCTTGGAGAATTAGAAAAGAGAGTTACTAGAATTGAGAAATGGATTACTGGTCATATGGCGGACCATACTCAAGATGACGCCAAACCAGAAGAAAAGTAAGTAAATGACTACAAAGGCCTCATTAGCTACACAAATAGCTGACGAATTAGATGATTCGTCTAATACAGCTTTATTAGCTTTGATAAAGGAATGGTTAGATGAAATTATATCTGATATTTGTTTAAGGTTTAAATGGCCTTTACTTAATACAACTGTAACGGCCACCTTGGATTCTGCTTCCAGTACAGTTAATATTGATGGGGTATTGGATATTCTAAGTATTCAAAGAACAGATAATAATGAAGTAATTCCCAAAATTAATGCCGCTCTTATAGCTGAGGTTGGGAATGATTTTTCTACGTCTGGGCCTCCTATTGGTTGGTTTATTGATTCTTTCGATCAAGTAACACAGGCATGGGTAATTAAGTTTAATCAAATAGCCGATCAGAATTATTCATTATTATTGTTTTGCAAGAAAGAAGTAAAAGCTTTATTAGATACTGAGCATATTCCTTTTCCTATTAACGTAGATTATATTATTAAGAATGGTATTCGGCAGCATTTCTTTTTACATGAAGATGCTGTACAAACGGCTATGCTTTATGAGAGTAAATATGAAAGAGGAATTGCTAATTTTTTAAGTAACTATGGTGATCTTTCTGCTACAATGATTCAGGCCAGGCAAAATTCTGATTTAGCATTTGCTAGCGCTGGAAAATCCTATGACGTTAACTTGGATAAAGATAGACTCATTATAGAAAGCTAATTATGCCTGCACGTGCTTCTTTTCCAAGTTTTGCTGGGGGGATTAATAATAATTCTCCGGCTAATCAAATTGCGGACAATGAAATTGTAGACGCTCTTAATGTAGTTTTTGATAAAACTAGTAATCTCAAGGTACGTCCTGGTCTAGTTAAAGTTAATTCTAATAAAAATCTTCTTAAACAAACTGAGGTTTTTGACAATGTTTATTGGACTAAAAATAATTGTACTATTACCGCGAATACAACTATAGCTCCAGACGGATCAACTACCGCAGATGACTTAACAGAAACATCCCCTAGTGGATTTGTTCAAAGTACAGGTACAATTTCTATTTTAGATGGTAGAAAGTATACTGTTTCTGCTCATGTAAAACAGGATGTGGACGTTAATAAAATTGTTAAAATATCTATTGATTTTTCTGGGGGTACTCCGGCTTCAGCTTTTATAAAAGTTAGATTATCTGATGGGGGAGTGGATGATACTGGAGTTGTTGGTCCTGCTACATTAGATGATTATGGGGTTATTAAAGTAGGAAATTATTGGAGAATTTGGACGACAGGAATTACAGCCGGATCAAATACACAAGCAGCTTTCACGTTAACTCATGCTGGTACAGGATCTTATACTTATGTGGCTTGGGGCGTACAATTAGAACGGGGAAGATTATCTACTTATTACCAAAATGTAGCTACCGCTGCTGTTGAAGCAGATAATTATAGTTTTGATCATTTTACTTCTCTTTATGATTATCAACTTAGTGATGGAACCCAAGCATTAATTGCTACTTCAGGAACAGAAATTTGGAGATTAGACACCGTTAATAATTTTCTCGAGAAAATTACTGGTGGTTTATCCCTTCCAGATGGAACATATTGGCAGTGGGCTGTTTATGATGATTTCCTAATTGGTGTGAATGGAGATACTGCGGCAGCAACAAACCCAGTTAAAATTGCCGATACTATTTCAGATGCTGTTGCGTTAACAGGTACTCCCCCTAAAGGTAAATATATTGAAGTATGGAATAACCGAGTTTGGATTGTAGATGCGGTTAATCCTAATACTATTACTTGCTCAGCTTTAGGTTTACCTGAAAACTACACTAATACTGGAAAAGCTGGTTCTCAATCATTTGGTGTGGGTGGAGCTGAAGGGGATATAATTACTGGGATTAAAGCTCACAGAGACAGGTTGTTTCTCTTTAAGTCAGATAAGATTTACTATATTGCTCCAGGATCGCCTAACACTGATATTGAGCAATATGAGATTATTTTACTTTCAGATAAAATTGGATGTGTTTCTGGTTACAGCTTACAGGTTATTTTAAATGACCTTATCTTTTTATCTAAACACGGCTTAGCTTCTTTATCGGCTGTTGAGCAATTTGGTAATTTTGCAGAGAGTATCATTAGTAATAATATCAAAGAACTTGCTAATTTTAAGGTAGAACAAGTTAATAGTGCGAGTGCTATTTTTCCAGCGGAATCTCA
>SDBT01013246.1_pt1 | contig 13231 bp, 13 predicted proteins | sample 2277101 | NCBI WGS metagenome assembly SDBT01 (sample SAMN10404973, study PRJNA504765) | marine sediment metagenome | isolation source: marine sediment core GS10_PC15, 103 cmbsf | place: Arctic Ocean: Southern Knipovich Ridge | collected 2010 | reverse complement strand
GAGTTGTAGTTTGAGACATTTTATCCTCCTTAATTTTGGGTTTGAGAAGCAAAAACAATAAAATATTTTCCTAGATTATAGTCAATTTGAACGTCCGCATGCTTGAATATTTAGAGAAAGGTTTTTGGTTTCCCTGGATTTTTTAAAAGCGCTTCCATTAGGTTTTCTGCACAGCTAACTGACGTTGCTGTGTCCTGCACTGACGTGTCTTGAGCTGAAATCGCCTTGGCAAATTGACCTTCAGTCTCGGCCTCGTACGAAGTACTGCGACCTCACCTTCATGTCAATTTTCCTGTGCGCTTACAGCCGCGGACTGCTCGAGCTAAAAAAACGGACTCTGCCGTTTTTTAAGACCCTCGCAGAGCCATTCTTTTTTAAAATAAATGGGCCCTGTGAGCGACACAAAAACAGGTGAAATCCTGTTTTTGTGCGTAAGCAGCCGATGGCTCTATCTGGCAAGGGGAAATCTCTTCGAATGCGAAGCCACAGTACTTCGTACGGGGTTGAGCACCAAGAAGGGATTTAGCACAGCTAGATGAGCTCAAGACACGCAAGTGCTGGACACAGCTCAATGAAATAGCTATGCAGCAAAACCTATGGAGGCCCTAGTTGCAGAGTCCTATTTGAAGAAAATATATATTTCTGAAATGCCCAAGAGAGGATTCAAAATTTTTCTTTACGGAGACTCCTCTCGGCTTGACTTTTGCGTAAATTCCGCCATACTTGTTTCCATGGCAAAGAAAAATTGGCCCGTTATTGTTGAACCTTCTCTCCTATCGGGCGACTTCGGCAATTTGATTGATGAGGCTAAAAGGGTAGAGCAAGCGGGAGCGGATGCCTTGCATATCGATATCATGGATGGCCATTTTGTCCCCAACCTTACCCTTGGCCCTAAAGCGGTTTCATGCATCAATCGGGAAACCAATCTCTTCCTCGATGTCCACATCATGATTTATAATCCTTTTGATTATATCGAACGGTTTGTCGAAGCGGGAGCTAATCGAGTTACCTTTCATTTTGAAGCAACAGAAGAGGTGGAAGAGACTCTTGACTATATTCGTAAGTGCAATATTGAAGCAGGTCTTGCTTTTCGTCCTGAAACTTCGACCGATTTTATCCCCAAATATCTCGATAAAGCTGATCTGATTTTAATCATGACGGTCAATCCCGGTTTTGGGGGACAGGCTTTCATGAATGATATGCTGGAGAAAATCAAATTCACCCGTGAGAACATTGACGAGATGAAGATTCGCCATGGGGGCAAAAGAGTTGAGACGAATCATGAGGATGTTCCTCCTTTGAATATCCAAGTAGATGGAGGGATCGATGACAAAACGGGAAAACTATCGATTGAGGCGGGAGCCAATGTTCTCGTCTCAGGCACCTATTTATTTGGAGCTCCAGATATGAAGGCTCGGATTGATAAATTAAGGAGTTTTGAAATATGACACGGGTCATCGTCCTTGGCGGCGGAACAGGCAATTTCGCTGTATTGAGCGGGTTAAAGAAATACCCAGTTGAATTGAGTTCGATTGTTTCGATGGCAGATGATGGGGGAAGCACAGGGATCCTTCGCGATGAACTCGGCGTATTACCTCCTGGCGATGTCCGGCAATGTTTAGTCGCCTTATCGAATTCTTCTAGTTTAATGCGCAGTTTAGTGAATTACCGTTTTGAGAATGGAGGACTTGGAGGGCATAGCTTTGGAAATCTCCTTTTATCTGCTCTTGAAAAAGTGACGGGAAGTTTTGAAAAAGCAGTTGAGGAAATGGGACGCATTTTGTTCATTAAAGGGAAGGTGATTCCTGTGACAACTCACCAAGTGCGTTTGAAAATGATCTTGAATAATCGAGTGATCCTTGAAGGGGAAAAAGAGATCTATTTGTCTCAAGAAATTGACAAGGGCTACAGAGACATTTATCTCGAACCCTTTCCAGAAGCCAATCCTCATGCCCTTGATGAAATTGCGAAAGCCGATTACATCATTTTAGGACCGGGAGGGCTCCATACCTCATTGATCCCAAACCTCCTTGTCGAGGGAGTAAGCGAGGCTCTTGTTAAATCAAAAGCAAAAAAAATCTTCGTCGTGAACTTAATGAACCGGAAAGGGCAAACAACAGGGTATAAAACGTCTGATTATTTGAAGGAGATCATCCGATTTATTGGGGAGGATATTTTTGATTGGATTCTCGTCAATACCCAGCATCCACCTGAAGAACTTCTCGATGTCTATGCAGAGGAAGGAACATTGGTCACGAATGATCTCGCGAATGATCGGATCATTACAGCGCCTCTTCTTGGCAAGCTCAATGAAGGGGTGAAAAAAGACCTCATCAAGCGGAATTTGATTCGCCATGATCCCGATAAATTAGCAGAGGAGTTAATGCGTATTGTTAATCCTCTTTGATCTAGACGATACTCTCATTGAAACATCAAAGTGTTTGACTGGGCACTATTTGAAATGGGCTTTTGAGGCGATGGTCAAGTCTGGTCTAAAAGTCGATGATCCTCAAAAAGCGTTTGAAGAGCTCGTAACATTCAATCAACACTCTTTGACTTTTCGTCTGGCTCTCGAGACTTTTTGGCAAAAATGGTCTAAGGAAAATAAAATTTTAAATGCTGGGTTGGAGACCCTAAAAACCCCTTTAACCGATGACATGGTGATAGAGTCCGTTCCAGGGGCAATAGAGGTGCTCGATGCTCTGCAAATTCAACACACTCTGGCACTTGTTACGAAAGGGCACAGGGAACTGCAACTTCAAAAGATGGAAAAAGCTGGTATTCAACCTGAGAGATTTAGTAAACTAATCATTGGTAACGGACCGAGTAAAAAATTAGATTACCAAACAGTTTTGGATGAATTGGATGTTCATCCCAGCGAGGGAATTGTCTGCGGAGACCGTATTCCTCTTGATCTGACTCCAGCAAAAGAACTCGGTTTGTACACTGTCCATTTCCGAAACGGGAGGGGAAAGACCCACTCCGAACCTAAGGAGAGTGTGGACAAAGTCATTACAACCCTTAAAGAATTGCAAGAGGTATTTGCAAAATTATGAAAATTAAAGCTCCATTGACTAGCGATCACATGACACCCGGAATCCTGATTTCTTTAGGCAAGAAAATCTACCGAGTAGAATCTGCAGTCAAAGTTACAGTCCCTAAAGGCACTCCATTCATCAAGACCAAGCTGAATGACATGGTGACTGATGAAACCATTGAGAAGAACTTTAAAGAGGAGCAAGTGATTCAAGAAGTCACCTTGGATGAGCACACTCTTGAATTTTTATATATTGAAGGTAAGGAATATCTCTTTCTTGATGTGAATACCCTCGAGAACGTTTTCGTTTCTAAACACATCATTGGAGACAAGGTCAACTACATCAAAGAAGGCATTGAGGTGAAAGCGATGTTTTATGGGGATACGATCTTCTCTATTGAGTTGCCTCAATTCTTAGAATTGATGGTAGTAAAAACAGAATCGAGTGAGGCGATCTCTCAAGTTGCAAATGCCACGAAAATCTGCTTTTTAGAAACAGGAGCCAAAATCGAGGTTCCCTTATTCATTGAGACAGGGGATATTCTAAAAGTCGATACCTCATCAAACGAATTTATCCAGAGGTTATAGTATGACCTGCAAAGTGATTCAAAAATCAAAATTTTTTAATAGTGAGATAATCTCATGGACATGAAACAAATCAAAGAGTTGATGACTGTAATGGAAAAAGCAGGTCTCAAAAAAATCCGGATCAAAGAGGAAAAAGGGTTTGAACTCGAATTAGAGCGCCAGTGTGAGCCAGTGGTAGCTTCTGTAGCACGTCATGAGCCAATGCACCATTTTGTTCCTCCTTCTGCTATTCCTCATCGCGGTACACCTGAAGAAGAGAAGAAAGAAGCTCCAAAACCGGGGAGCTATGTGTCATCCCCCATGGTCGGAACATTTTATACATCTCCCTCTCCCGATGATCCAGCTTACATAAAGGTGGGCGATGAAGTGGATGAGGACACAGTTGTCTGTATTATCGAGGCGATGAAAGTGATGAATGAAGTGAAAGCGGGCAAAAAAGGGAAGATTGCCGAATTATTACTCGAAAACGCCGACCCTGTTGAATTTGGAACTAACCTCTTCAGAGTTATATGAAATAGGCTCATTATGAAGAAGATTCTAATCGCTAATCGCGGTGAAATTGCCGTTAGAATTATCCGAGCGTGTCATGACATGGGCTTGGAAGCTGTTGCGGTCTATTCGAAGGCAGATGCAGAAGCACTTCATGTACTGCATGCTGATGAAGCCATTTGTATCGGAGATGCACCGGCTCAAAAGTCCTATCTCAAAATCCCCAACATCCTATCGGCCTGTGAAATTACCCATGCCGATGCGATCCATCCAGGCTTTGGATTCTTAAGTGAAAATGCCAATTTTGCTTCGATTTGTGAAAGTTGTGGCATCACGTTTATCGGCCCCTCTCATGAGACGATTGCATTATTGGGGAATAAGTCAGAAGCAAAGGCAATTGCAAAAAGAACCAAATGTCCGATCATTCCTGGGTCAGATGGGATCGTGGAAGATGTGCATCAGGGATTACAAGTCGCAAAAAAGCTGGGCTTTCCCATTTTCATTAAAGCTTCTGCTGGAGGTGGTGGAAAAGGGATCCGCATTGCTTACGATGCAGATGAATTTACCCGCCAGTTTGCGGCTGCTCGTGCAGAAGCAGAAGTGAGTTTTGGTAATCCCGATATTTATCTGGAAAAAATGATTGTCAATCCACGCCATGTGGAAATTCAAGTGATTGGGGATAAACATGGCAATTATGTCTATCTTGGAGAACGAGATTGCACGATCCAAAGACGTCGCCAAAAGCTCATCGAAGAAACCCCTAGTCCTATCTTAAGTTCTTCATTGAGGAAAAAGATTGGAGAGGCAGCTGTGAGCATTGTAAAAGCTGCTAATTACAATTCTGTGGGAACCGTCGAATTCCTCTTAGATGAGAGTAAAAATTTCTATTTCATGGAGGTTAACACTCGCATTCAAGTGGAGCATACCATTACCGAAGAGTTGACAGGGATTGATCTTGTTCGCGAACAAATCAATATTGCCCAAGGACACAAACTGCCATTTAGGCAAAAAGACATCCAATTCAAAGGGCACGTGATTCAATGCCGAATCAATGCTGAAGATGCTTCTAAGAATTTCACTCCCTCACCTGGTGTGGTTGAATACTACATCCCTCCGGGAGGTCCGCATGTGCGCGTTGATGCTGCTTGCTATTCAGGATATCGGATTCCTCCTCACTATGACTCGATGATTGCCAAACTCATCGTCCATGGCAAGGATAGAAAAGATGCAATCGCAATTGCGAAACGAGCTCTTAGGGAGTTTCACATTGGGGGAGTCAAATCGACAATTCCCTTTCATCTCTACATGTTAGAAGATGAACGATTCTTGAAAAATGACTACACCATTACCTATATCGATCAATTGATCGATGATGGGTGCACATTCATTCCCGAAGATTATGCATAGAGTTTGACAACGAGCGTCTCTTTCCTTAAACTTCGATGGGTATGAAAGGAATCATCTTATCTGGGGGAAAAGGATCACGCCTTTATCCGCTCACTCAAGCTACCTGTAAGCAACTCCTGCCCATCTATGATAAGCCCATGATCTATTATCCTCTTGCGGTTTTGATGATGGCAAAAATCCGCGATATTCTCCTCATCTCAACCCCTCGAGACACAGAACGTTTCCAACAACTTCTCAAAGATGGAAGTCAATGGGGAATTTCTATTTCCTACGATGTGCAAAAAGAAGCAGTGGGAATTGCCGATAGCTTTTGTATCGCCGAATCGTTTATTGGCAATGATCCGGTCGCGTTGATTTTAGGAGATAATCTCTTTTATGGAGAGAGCATTGCTCAAGTTTTACAAAATGAAAAAAATCTCGCATCCGGTGCCACAATTTTTGGTTATGAAGTCCAAGATCCGGAGAGGTATGGGGTGATCGCTTTCAATGAGAACAATGAAATTGTAGATATCATCGAAAAGCCTCTCAACCCTCCTTCTCGCTTTGCTGTGACAGGTCTCTATTTTTATGACAATCAAGTGATCGAAATTGCCAAAGGACTCAAGCCCTCTGCCAGAGGTGAATATGAAATTACCGACATCAACGTTGCCTACCTAAAAATGCAAGCCCTCCAATGCCATCTATTTGGAAGAGGAGTAGCCTGGCTTGATACGGGAACACCTTCAGCAATGCAACAAGCTTCCCACTATGTACAGACAATTCAGGAGCGACAGGGGATTAAAATTGGGTGCGTAGAAGAAGTGGCCTACCAGATGGGATATATTGATAAAGAGCAGCTACTTGCTCTAGCACAAGATCTAGCTCCGTCTGAATATGGCGAATATTTATCCCGCCTTTGCCTTCTTGCGCTTACGTGAGCGCTTCGTTCGATAAGGAACAAATGTCGATTGCCTTCCCGAGACCGCTTCATGCAAGTTTTCAATTGCCATAAAGGCTTCGGGATCTTCTCGCAGGACGATTTCTTTTAAATCTGCCAGATCAAGGCGCTCGACCACGATAAAGAGAAGCTCGCGTGAGACTCCTGAAAAGCCGCCTCTTCCATGAATGATCGTCAGCCCTAAGCCCAACTGATTCATGATCACTTTTGAAAGCTCCTTTGGCTTAGAGGAGATGATCAGAACAGATTTAAGTTCATCCAGACCCACAATGACGAGGTCAATCATTTTAAACGCAACGACATACATTAAAAGCGATTGGAGTGCAATGTGCCAATCGCGGAAAATCCATCCATAGACTGCAAAAATGATGATGTTAACGGCCAAAACAACTTGACCGATGGTGAATCCTTTCTTTCGGTTGATGATGATTGCAAGGATCTCCGTTCCATCCAAGCATCCTCCATTGCGGATAATCAATCCAACTCCGACACCTAACACGGCTCCACCAAAGACAATAATTTCAACAGATTCCCCAAAGAAGGGTGGGGCTGTATCTAAGATCCAAAGGAAAAAGGCAAAGAGGATAATCGCCATGAACATGTGGAAGACAAAACTGCGCCGAATGAAACGGTAAGCCAAATAGATAAAGGGGAGGGTTAAGACAATAAGGAAATAGGAGAGATAAGTTTCTCCAAAGAGGCGAGCCAAGATCAGAGCAATACCAATGATGCCGCCGTCAATCAACTGATTGGGGAGGAGGAAAATCCGGATAGAGACAGCAGCGAGAAAGGCCCCTAATGAGATCCAAAGAAAGTCATTTACATAGTGCCAAAAGCCTGATTTTTTATTATGTCTTTGCATGAGCCTATCCCGAATTAAACGTTTTTTAGATTGAGGAGATTTTTGTGCTAATTTTTACCAAAATACAAATCTAGCGCAGAAAAGTACAGAAAAAAAAACAAAAAAGCTCTATCCTATTCAGATAATGGTTAAATCTGTCGAGTCTTCCTCTTTTTTTGCTCCCATCTTTCGTGAGCCCAACCTCAATCAGAGAGGAGACTATTCATTTACCTGTTCGAGTCTAAAAAGTATCGCTTTTTATCCCCTCCTGTGGGTACGTGACAGGACTTCATTAGCGACAGAAGAATTAGAGATTTTTGAAAAGCTAATTGAAGGGACATTTTGGGGTGGAGCTGCGTGTCTTTATGACCTTTCCATTGGTGAAGTCAAACTGAAGCAAGTAGATGAAGCTTGTGATATGCTTTATAAAATTCTTAGCGATAAATGGTTTCCCAATATAGAAGGGATCCTTTTCCTACGACAAAACTTATTAAAAATTCAGATGCGTGTATGTGCAGCTCTTGGCAAAGATGCCAAAGTCGATGCAGCCCAAAAGTTGTTCAAAACCATCGGCGGAAAAATTCCTCCCGATATTGTTCTTCAGATGGGGATCCTTAAACTCATTGCCAAACCGATTGTCCGATTCTTTATTAGAATCGTCAATTTCTTCGTGAAGATCACTGTGAAGCTGCTTCTATTTTTCCCCAGTTCTAAATAAATCAATTTTGGTCAATACTTTTTCAAATTGTCCTTTAAACGGACGTTTACATTTTCGAAAAAAAACAAAGCAATTCCTGGGAGTTATTCACATGTATAAATTTTTATTCTTTTTTCTTATGACTTATCAATTTACTGTTTGGGGTCTACAGTGTTCAAATCTCCAAGACTTTGTCCCTTCTTACATTTTTCCACGAGATAACAAAATACAAATCGTGGGAAACAACGGAGGGACGTTTTGTGTAGGATGGATCGCAAGAATTGAAGATATTGAAACCCTGCAAATTTCTCAAAAATTGCCCGGAGATGGCTGGAGCCAGCCAGAAAGCATTGCTTTCGAAGATGAAAAGAGAAGCTTACACGATTTCAAGTTAGAATTAGACGAGAACAACACAATGTATGCATTGTGGGAGCTGACATCGAGATATGAATCGGATATCTTTTTTTCAAAGAAACCGCATGGCAGTTCTTGGTTTGATTGTAAGTGTTTGGCAAACGAATACTATTCGATCCCCTATGCTATTGGGTTAACACCTCAAGGATATGCCCATACTATTTCAGAATGCTCTAGTGGTGAGGTTTCTTATGCAATAGAAGATAGAGAGCTTTCTCCAAAGGGAATTTTTTGTGTATCACATTTGTCTTGGAGTTGGAGCAATACGAGCCATCCCGACAAAACTCTTTCTATAGATCGTTGTGGTCGCATGACGGCTTCATGGGTAAACCCTTTGAAGATGGGGGGGATTGTGCTTGAGTATATACATCATCGAGATGGAGGTTGGGAAGAGATCGAAATGGAGACATTTTCTGTAGATTCAAGGTCTTATCAAGAATGCCTTGTGACAGGATTTCCTGAAGACATTGGAATCTTATTATTGCCTCTTCTCGAGGGAAGCCTTCTTGCGAGTTCTTCTCATCAGGATTCATTAGTCATTTTAGGACAGGAATGGGGATATGTGAGACACCTCAGTCATGTGGTTGATGAAAAGGGAAACATTGGCATTGCCTGGGAGATAGTCAAAAAAGATCGAAGAGGGATTGGAATTTGTATAAAGCCAGTAGGAAAAGGATGGCTTAAACCCTTTGAACTATTTCCAACAGAGGGGAAATACAAAAGACCTAAAATCGTTGAAGCTCCTGAAGGAAAATTTGTCATTGCTTGGGAGAAACACTTTGCTGGAACAAGTTCGATTGTGGGATCGACTTTGAGCATACAAGAACATGCATTGTCTTCAATAAAGCAGCTCTCGCCTTTAGACAACGGATCGTGTAAATACGTTTGGGTATCGCTTTTTTTCTCTAAGATAGGAATAGGGTATATTGGTTGGACACTTGCTGATGGAAATCAATCTACGGCTCAAGTAGCCGAGATACATCTTTAATTAACGGGGAGAATGAGAACGCGGGAGACGGGACTCGAACCCGCAACTTCCGCCGTGACAGGGCGGTGCTCTAACCAGTTGAACTACTCCCGCAAAAGAGATTCAGTGTTGGGCGCAAAAGGATTCGAACCTATGACCGCCTGTGTGTAAGACAGGAGCTCTACCGCTGAGCTATACGCCCCAACAAGGAAGCAAATATAATCTTATTGAGAGATTTTCCTCAACACTAATCTGAATGGAGATCGTTGAATATAGACTCGAAATGGCTTTTTCTTGCCTTCAAAAACTCATGATCGGTGAGCTCGTCCACATGGATGGGGGTAACAGTGATATAGCCTTGCTCGAGGAGGGCAACATCGCTATCTTCATGCTCATCGTGATGGGCCCATTCACCGCCATGCCAAAAGTAGGGATCGCCATCGGGATGAAGGCGGCGTTCTGGGTCTTCTCTCCAGAGGCCTCTCCCTTGCTGGGCCAACTTAACCCCTTTAAAGAGATGTTTTTCTATAGAGGGAAAATTGACATTGAGAATCGTCCCTTTTGAAGGAGGATACTTGAGGAAGTGATCGACAATGGAAGAAATGTATGACTCTGATTGCTCAAAGGGAGGGTTATTCCAGTCGACACTTGAGAAGGCTATCCCCGGGATTCCTCTAAGAGCACCTTCTGTCACTCCGCCAACCGTCCCACTATAGAGAACGTTGCGGCCGGCATTGGATCCATAATTAATTCCTGAAACAACCAGATCGGGGGTTTCTTTTAACACGATACGAGTTCCAAAGCGGATACAGTCAGCTGGTGTTCCATTGATTTTCCAAGCAGGGGTGTTTGCTTCCCATTGAACAGGTATGATCGTGATGGGCTTGTACAAGGTCAAACTAAGCCCGACACCCGACTGTTCAGAGGCGGGAGCAACAATGGAAAGATCCCCGTTGTCAGCAAGAGCGTGCCAGAGATGCCAAAGTCCTTTTGAACTAATTCCATCATCATTCGTAATTAGAATTTTTGGTTTGTTTTTCATGAGGCTATCTCACTATTAAAAAATTTTGATTTTTGAAAGATTTTTTCACAGATTTTTGAACCATTTTGCAGGACATACTGGAAACAGTAGGCCAAAAGAGGGTTCGAAAATCCGGGGAAAAAGACTCAAAAAGAATGTTTCTTAAATAGTGAGATAGTCTCATAGTTTGATCATATCAAATCATTTGATTTCGGTCAGTGCACTTCTTTTTCTTGTCCAACGGGAAATCAGCCAAATCGAGAGGATGCTAAAGAGAAAAGCAGGGGGAAGAGGAGGAATATGAAGAGGCAGCCTGTGTTCAACCAGAGGCCATAGACCAGAAATGGTTCCTCCAGAGAGAATTCCGACCCAAGCTCCATATTTGGTGATCTTGCGCATATGCAGGCATAAGAGGAGCAAAGGTCCAAATGAGGAGCCAAGTCCCGACCAAGCATATTGGACAAGACCGTAGATCGTATCGATTTTGCCAAAAGCAATGGCAAAGGCGATCAAACAGACAAAAATCACTCCTAAACGAGAGACGAGGAGAAGTTCTTTAGAGGAAGCCCCTTTCCGAAAGATTTTTTTATAGATATCTTCTGTCAAGCTGGAAGTGAGAACCAGTACCATCGAACTCATGGCGTTGATAGAAGCTGCGAACACAGCACATAAGAAAAAACCAACTAAAAAAGGAGGGAATGACTGCTTGACCATTTCGATAAATACTTCAGCATCCACCTGAAGTTTGTTATCGAAGAAAGGGATACCTATAAGACCCACGAGGGTCGCTGCTGAGAGGGCAAGAGTCATCCATGTCATTCCGATGATTTTAGACTTGCCAATCTCAGAGATATTTTTGATTCCCATGAATTTTGTGATGATATGGGGTTGGCCAAAGTAGCCCAAACCCCAGCCGGTTGCAAGCAAGAAAATTTCAAGGAGTGTTTTTCCTTCCCAATTGGGAATAAGACTCGTTGAAAGATTTTGTGCATGGAGAGCTTTGGAAATGCCACTAAACCCTCCAACCAGTGGTAAGACATACAGAGAAACAAACAGAATGACGGCGAGAAGAAAAATACCCTGAAACAAATCGATATAGGCAATCGTTAAATACCCTCCAATGAAAACATAGGGGAGAACGATCAAAATTCCTAGGACCACCCCAATTATATAGTGGATTCCAAAAAGGGCATTGATCACATAACCCATTCCTACAAGTGCTGCTGAGATATAGATCGTGTAGAAGATAAATAACATGATGGCTGTGAAGATTCGGATCAGTCCAGAAGTGTCGCCAAGTCGGCTTTCAAAAAAAGAGGAGAAGGTCAAACTCTCGTACTGTTCTGTTGCAGCGCGTATTTTTGGGGCGATCAATTGCCAATTCAAAAAAAAGAAGATCAAAAGACCGATCCCCGCCCAAGCTTGATGAATACCAATAGCATAAATGACAGCAGGGTAGCCCATGAATAGCCAACTGCTCATGTCACTGGCATGTGCAGCTAGGGCTGTCAACCAGAAATTCATCGACCGATTTCCTATGATGAAGTCGGTATCAGAGTACTGTCGTTTATACGTAGTCACAGCGATGAAAATGAGAATGCTAAAATAGAGGACAATAGCTGAGAGTTCCCACAGGAGAGAAGAAGACATTCCAGTCACTTTTTTAATGCTTTATCAGAGCCATAATTCATACTTGCTTGCGCTAAATTTTCGCGGACATTTGGAAAATCAGATTCTATATGTTTGATGAGGTGCTCTGTTTTTTTTCTCATCGAATGTTGCCCAACGGGACATTGACAAAGAATCCTTGCAAATCCATGGAGACTTGCGAATTCTATTATATGACTTTCTGGAATGAAAATCAAGGGTCGGATGATGGTAACCCCATAGTCTATCATCGGAACTAAGGGAAGGTTTGCGGCAAACTCTGCTTTATGGAGCAAATTCAATAAAAGCGTTTGGATACTATCATCGCGGTGATGACCAAAAGCCACCGTGGTGATGCCTCGCTCTTTGGCAGCTTCGAAAATCAGTTTGCGTCTTTCTCGTGAACAGCGATAGCATTTAAGCGTCTCTAATATTTGCGAAGACTCCCTTTCGACGTATTCGACATTTAACTGCTTGCATATGCCTTGCAAAAAATCGGTATGGACTCCTGCACCACAAGAAAATTCCCCACCAACGTGGATAGCAGTCAGGGGAATATCCTCAAAACCATGACTCAATATTGCTTTTAACAAAAACAAGAGGGTAAGACTATCTTTGCCTCCACTTAAGGCAATAGCGAGTCGATCCACTCCTTTCAGGAGCTCAAATTTATAAAGGGCCTTGCGGCACATGCTTTCTAGTTTCCTGCCGAGCTTGGTCCAAGGGGGTCTGGCAATAGGGAGTTGTATTTGCATCCAATCCTCAAGGATGCTATTATATCCTACGAATTTGATAGAAAGGTAGATGAAATGACAAAAAAAGTGGGTCGCAATGATCCCTGTCCATGCGGTTCAGGAAAAAAGTATAAAAAATGCTGTGAAGCTCGCCTCGGACCCAAACGCCATTTCCAAGCATCTGTGATCTCAAGTGGGAAAGGAGTAGAGGGAAAAGCAACCAAAATCTCGACTGATTTTTTCAGCAAGCCTCTCCCATCTCCACGAAAAGCTGACGAAGAACCCCGCAAACCCGAACAACTGCCTGCGGATGTCGGACGACCCGATGAACAGCCGCTCGCAGAAAAACGCGAACGGCAGCAGCAGCACGCAGTAGAAGATGAACCCCTTGACCGTGTCGTTGGCGGTGCCGCGAACGTCCGGATACGCCCGGGCCTCCAGTCCCAGCGCCT
>SDBT01013245.1_pt1 | contig 13231 bp, 22 predicted proteins | sample 2277101 | NCBI WGS metagenome assembly SDBT01 (sample SAMN10404973, study PRJNA504765) | marine sediment metagenome | isolation source: marine sediment core GS10_PC15, 103 cmbsf | place: Arctic Ocean: Southern Knipovich Ridge | collected 2010 | reverse complement strand
GGCGTGTACCATCGAGCGAACCTCGACGAACGCGAGCAAGAATATCGACCCGGACGAGATATTGCCGTTCTGCCTTGACCCGCAAGCGTTCGTACTATTACCGTCAAAGGAACGGGGTAAAATCTTATCCAGCTTAACGAGTTCAGGGCTGGAAGATTTAATCAGCGAATCGATAGCCGAACACGTCGGCGACTTCCCGGCACAAATATTGAGCGAAATCAAAGTTACCGGGGCGGACGTTTACGATGTCGACGCATTGCGCGAATGCGTTGTAAATGCCCGGCGGGTGGCTAAGCGGGACGTAAAAGACTTACGAACCCAACCGCCGACGCTTGCAGAGCATAATTTGCCAGCCGAATACGTTATCGAAATCGACGAGGACAAGATAAAAGAACTCGATACGCGTATCGCGAACGGATCCGCGATAATCCAAAAGGCGGCGGAACTCAATTTTGCCAAAGGTGCATTGCTCGATCTGCGAAAAAACGAAAAAGAGACGCGCGAGGAACTTGACGCAATACCAGCAGTTGGGACACAAGGAAACGAGTCGGCTATTAAGGAAGCGGAAGCGATTGTTACACTTGCAAGAATGGGAGTAAGTCTGGCTCGGAATCCTGATAACGAATGCCCGCTCTGTAAGGCGAAAGTGAATTTTACCCTTATCGCCGAGGTTGCCGACAAAGCGACCGCGTGGCTTGCCGGTCAAGCCGAAACCATTGAGCGAGCGAATATTAAAAAAGTATTGACCGCCCGGCTCGAATCGCAGACAGAGCTTGTCGACGCGGCGAGGAAAAAGGTTGAGGTGTTCGGCGACGCGAAATTACCCAAAAATGGCGAAAATCTGTTAAAAAAGTATACCGACGACCGGGATTTACTCAAAGAAAACGTCTTTAATTACCGTAAATTCCAAAATGTTTCACGTGAAACAATCGCCAATATCGAGACGGAGGTACAGCTTAACGACTTAATCGAGGACTGTAACCGCATCGATGAGGCGTTAAAAGACGGTGGCCCGGTCAAAACCGACATCGCGGCGGGCGGTAAGAGATTGCCAATAAATCAAACGCTACTCGAGGCGTGGAAGATGCCGTCGCTCCAGCTACTGGATAACGGCGAACTGATATACAAGGGCCGGGCGATCGAACACGCTTCGGCAAGCGAGCGGTTCCGGGCGGGCTGTCTACTCGGCTGTGCGCTGGCGGAATTAGGCGACATCGGGTTTGCTATAATCGACGGATTCGAGATACTGGACGACGAGAACAAGAATAGCTTAATCAGCTACGTCCAGAGAAGCGATATAAACAATGTTCTGATCGGCTATACCATAGCGTCGATTAACGGCGTTCCGGCGTATGACGAGCTACCAGAGGGCATAACGGGTTACCTGGTCGATAACGGCACGGTGGAAAAAATATCGAAAAAATGATAAAATAAAGCTTTACACCCGCCGGGAATGGGATATAATGAGGGTTATGAGTTGTATGCACGATAATTTGCTTATAAAGCCGCTTCCAAGGGGCATTTCGCGTCGTGCGTGTGCAACTCATACCCTCGGATAGCGGCTTTTTTTATAGGGACACACTATGCCAAATCGAGAGAGTTTGACGCAAAAAAACGGACGATTGCGATGAGAGCGAGTTGCGGCGGCAAGAAAAAAGGGTCGGCATACCGAGGCGGAATGGGCATCGATGAAGCTATTCTTTAGCAACACCTGTGTTATCTGTGGTCGTGAAATGGTATCTGTAACCAAAGACCATATTGTGCCTTTTTATAAGGGCGGAAGCGATTCGATTCGGAACATACAACCCGCGTGTAAAAGCTGTAATTCAAGCAAATCCGGCGATATAACAGATTACAGGCCTCTGTTTTGTAAAATAAAAGGTCTGATTCTGCCCGATTACTGGAAACTAAAGCCCGGCAAAATAAGTCGTGCGGAAAAAGCCGGGCGGAAGTTGGCCGAATCTATTGTTGAAATTACGCAAATGCTATATCAAAACAATACTAAAAAGAATTTCCTAAAAGGTGTTGTCGATATTATCTCAGAGGCTCGAAATGAAAACTAAATACATTCAGCTTGAACCCGCCGCATATCCCGCTGATTTCGAGTGGCAAGCAATGACGCCGGGGGAAAGGGGGGATTATCATACGCTTATCGTCTTTTTGGGTTGTAGTGGGGGCAAACTCCCGAACGACACCGAACGACTACGATTGCTTTGCAACGAAACGCCTGAAAATTTTGAAAAGTTTTGGAAAAAATATCAGCACAAATTTCAGCAAAACAACGGGGAAATTAAGCATAGACGGGTTACAAAGGAAATATCTAAGGCTCGTAAGAATATACAGCAAAAGCGTTTAGCGGGGATTGCAAGCGGTATCGCACGTCGCAACATCCGTCGAACGGCTGTTCAAACGACCGTACCAACGGCTGTTGAACTAATAAAAGATAAAGCTAATATAAGTAAAGATGTTATTATTAATACTAATGGCTTTGCGGGTTTAGATTTAGAAAAACAAAAACTGGCGTGCGACTTAATCGAAAAGATCGAGCGGGTTTTTAAGCCATTGAATAATCGAGAGAATACGACTATGCTGAGAATCGTCCAGCATATAAGTATCACTTGCCCGGATAAACTGTATAAGGCGAACGAGTGGCTTCAAGATGCGGTTGATTGGCGGTCGAATAATAATAAGAAGCGTACCGAGGGTATACGGGTATTTGTCGCGAAAGTTAAAAAGGAAACGGGCTTCAAGGGGAAAGGCAAAACGTTATGACTGATAACGAATTAAATTCAATCGCAAGTATTCGGGGCGGATTTGCTGAGTTGGGAATTAACACAGAGTCCTTTATGGACAAAGATTTGTTGCGAATAGTCGAGGGAAGTTTGTATTTCTTAGTTAAAACGCCTATGACTGTCGATTATATGTTGGGGGCGTTAGCGTTTGCTGGGCAAATGAAACTGCATAGTATTAACTTTCCGAAGCCCGAACCGATACCTCAAAAATCTATTGCCGAATGCTGTATTCCCTGCTCGGTTGGCGGCGGCTATTGTGGTGGGGTTCTGTACGTAGACATCGACGGCAAAATAAAATGTAACGAGTGCGGGCGGGAATTTGAGGTGAAGCCGAAAGGGTAAAATCGTGGAAATTAAATTTAGAGTGTGGAATAAAATATCCAAAGAATATACTTACTTTGGAACACCTGTTTTGTCGCTGGACAAAAAGGAACTCTGCCCGCTTAACTTTTTGCGGCCTGCCAATAGAGATTCAACAAAAGTGATGCTTAGTGGGTATGGCGAACTTGAACAGTTTTTTTCCACAGACAAAAAGGGAGTGGAAATCTACGCTGGAAGTATAATTGATATGCCGTATCAGTGGTACATGTCTAATGGTCGCGAGCGAGAAATAACAGAAGAAGGTTTTTATCGGGGCGAAGTGGTACTTTGGCCGTCCTGTGGGTTACGAATTAAGAACCCGATTCGCCATACCAACGAAGGCGAAAAAATAAAGCATAAATCGCACGTCGGCATAAGTGCTTCCATTTCAGAAGTCGTCGGCAATATTCACGAAACCCCGGAGTTGCTAAAATAGAATCTAACAGGCAAAGGGATTTGCTTATGGAAACAGAAAAGGAAATAATACCAAAAGAGCCGATAGCGTTCCATTCCGGCGACGATGCGTATTCGTTAAAAATGTCGGACTTCGGGGCGGGCGGTATTAAGGTGGAAACGTATCGAGCAAATGCCCCGTGGTGGGATAGGTACGCCGCTTGCATTTTACCGTCGTTTTTCGTCGACGCACTTCAAGTTTGGCTATCAAAGACCAGCGGGCGGGCGGCTGTAAATATGCCTTATCAGATTTTGCCGGTACTAAAAGGATTAATTGCACTTCATAAAGAAAAAATACCCAAAGACGATCAGAAAGTTATTCGGCAAACGATAAAAGCGTTGGAGCATTTATACAACGAGCGTTCGTTATCACAACGGGCGTTTAATCGGTGATATTCCTGTGAGGTGCGCGTCCGGCCTGCGGCAGGGTGGTCTTGTCCAGCCGGACGCGTATATTGAGAATCGAGGTTGAAAAATGACTGATTTAGAAATAGCTTATGCAATGGTTGATGAATTACATGGCAAAATAGATAAGTTTACCCTCGCCCTTGCGGCCAGCAAAGACAAAATAACAGCCATAGAAATCGAAGCTGCTGACAAATGCAGAGACTTAGCCGCTGCTACTGAAGCTGAGGAGGCGAAGGGCTGGAAAAAGAAATTTGAAGATGCTGTTGCTGGTATTGGTAATAGGAATAGTAAGATTCAGCAGCTTAACGAAAAGCACTCATCTGCCCAGCTACAACGAGAAGCCCTCATAGCCACCCTCAAGGCGGCGCTGGAGGAATATGGGAGACATCAGTTTAAGTGCGGAGTGAACAACTGGAAGGTGTCATCATGCACTTGTGGCTTTGAGCAAGCCCTCAGTGGAAAGGCGGTGAAGTGATGGAAATTTTATCTCACTTAAGGTTTCGCCGAGACCAAACCAATACTGAATTATATTGTATCTCAGGAATAACCGAAAAGCAAACCAGAGAAATAAACAAGAGGTGTACTGGTTACAAAGCCCTCCGCACCGCCCTCGCCAAACTTCAATGGGTGTCAGTAGAGGAACGGTTGCCGGAGAGAGAATGTGATAAACACTGTGGTTCAGCTAAAGTTATGGTAACTGATGGCCATTGGTGGTGGGCTTCACGGTACGATTGGAAATACAAAAAGTGGACACCGCACAGCCACGGCGTCATCATTAGCTGGCGACATGTAACCATGCCAATACCAACCCTACCGGAGGCAGAATAATGGCTGATATAAAAACGAAAGCCGCAAAGATATTGGGTTTCCCGGTAGAAAACATGAATTTTCTATGGGCTAATAAATGTCATCTTGCCGGCTGGAAAGATAATGACGAAGGTGGCTTATTTGATACTTTATGTGGTGCTGGGGACAAGAGTGGGTTTTGGGGGTTTGCAAGTGAAGATAATTTTAATGGTAAAGACGGATGTAAAAACTGCCAACGCGTGTTGAACAATAACTGGAGGCCAAAATGAAGTATTCAGTATTGATGATGGTGTTGGTTGGATTTATTGAGGCGGATGTAGCACCCTGGCCCGAGCCAGCCACAGACACAACGGTAGTAACGGGGTTCAGTTCAGAGCCAAACGCCCACATGACCCCCACGATCAGAACGGAAACCGTGCCGATAGTTGTCGGGGAAATATACATCCCGAAATATACAACAAACGATCCCAACATGCCTATCGTTATCACCTATCAAAACTATCCCGATTGTGCGGTAATTACAAACAACGGAACGGAACAGGCCAGATGCGTTATAACGCCGATGGAAGAAGGCGAACTTGTCTTGCAAATTATAATAACTCAACGGCCTAATTCCTGCGGCGGTGAATCTGTCTGGTTTGAAGAACTCGTAATCCCTGTATGTAATCCGACCCGGAATTATAGTTACGGCTCTTTCAGGCTGTTTGCAAAAACTTATATGCCATAGGCCCATAAATACAGAAAGTGAAACGGAGCGTAAAAATGGGAACGACTAAAATAATTTATGAACCAAAAGGGGCGGCAAGAGAGTACGCGCATCTTGCAGTAAATCTATATACCGGCTGTCGATTCGCGTGCAAGTATTGTTATGGCCCGGATATTGCTCGGCAGAAACTAAGCGATTGGTCGGCAAACCCGCAACCCCGTAAAGATATTCTTAAAAAAGTCGAAGCCGACGCAAAGAAAATTGCGGGCGACAAGCGTACAATTCTTTTATGCTTCACCTGCGACCCATACCAAAGCCCGGAGGCGGCGGCATTAACCCGAAAGACATTATTAATACTTGAAAAATATGACCTAACGGCAACGGTATTAACTAAGGCCGGACAGGTTGCGGCACAAGATTTCGACATTCTCAAACGTAATAATTGGGAATTTGGATCGACTATATGTTGCACGAGCGATACACTTAGGAGACAATGGGAGCCAAAAGCGGCGACCTTGCTTTCCAGATACGAAGCACTTATACGAGCGAATCAGATGGGTATAAAAACTTGGGTATCGATGGAGCCGGTTTACGATGCAGTACAGGCGTTAAGGCTGATTAAGTCAATGCACCATTACGTCGACTTCTGGAAAGTCGGCAAGATGAATTACAAAAAGGTGGACATTGATTGGGCGAAATTCCACGCCGACGTTGTGGCGTTGCTCGACAGGCTTGGTGCAAAATATTATATCAAAAAAGATTTAGCGGCTTATAAATAAAATGCTCGACCCCAAAATAATCGCGTTGTTAGACCGAACGCGTGCGGAGTTTATTGAAACATACCCGCCGCTGTTGATGGGGTTCTACAAAGCGTTAATTGCGGAGGGTGCGGATAAAGATACGGCGTTCGATTTAACGTCGCAGGCGTTTCAGCATTTTTTGAATAAGTGTAATAATTAGAAATGGAGTGTAAATTATGGCGGACGAAAAAACAGAAGTGATGGAAACGAACGGAAGATATTTTATTTGGCCGGACGATATGCCTATGCCGGACAGCAAGAATCGGTGTTACGGTTGCTTGACGGTACTGATTATTCCGGGCGATCAGAAACTTACCGGATGCCCGGCGTGCGGCGGCGATGCGGAAAAGCTGAAAAACTTCCAAGAGCGGCTTGATATGTATATGAAAAAGGGTTTGCATATCGTACACGCGGCGAATAAAGTACGCAAAGAAATTCGGGAAGGGGTAATCGAGGTGTAAGAATGGCTCGTAGCGAAAAACATATCGAGTTGCAGAATATGGTTTATAGATGGATTGAAAATCGTTCATTCAAAATGTGTGGTTTGACGGAATCGTATGTCGTTGGATATGTGGCCGACTTTGTGGCAATAGCTGGTATGCACGACGAACAGCATACGAAATATACAAGATTTTCAGGATTAAAAAAGAAATACATGCGGACATCATTCCGAGAGTCTAATGGAGTCCGCAAAGTTTTTGGTGATATTGATAGATGGTATGTATGCGTATTTGAAGTTAAAGTTTCGCGTAGCGATTTTCTTAACACTTTCGGTAATAAAAAGACAGAGCATTCGCAAGCAAGAATGAAGCCAGCGGGTACAGCTCATTGGGTAGTTGCGGAAAAAGGAATATGTACGCCCGACGAGTTGCCGGAGCATTGGGGATTACTTGAACCTTATGGGGCGGGATTAACAGAAAAGAAAATGCCGAAGTTAAACATTTTACAGGATAGCGAAATACACGCAATGGCATTTGATATGCTCTGGCTGTCAATGAATAAGCGAGACAGTTATTATAAACAATTATACGAAATGGCGGAAGCAATAGGGTCGGTACACACTGCGATATTGCACGAAAAACCGCACGGTGAAATATTGCGACGCTCAAAAATAGCAAAAGCAAAATGCAAAGGATTTATATAGTTCGGAAAGGAATTTTCTAATGGCTAAATTTACCATAGTTTTAACGTCGTACAATCACGAAATCTATATCCGGCGGGCGATTGAGTCGATACGAAACCAGACGTTCGAAGATTGGGAAATGATTATCATTGACGATTGCAGTACAGATAATTCGATGAAGATTATACAGGAATACGCCGAAAAGGATAGGCGAATAATCCCGTGGGAACATCACGAAAATTTCGGCGTAAACGTTACAGTCGCCAACGGTATCGCTAAAGTACGAACGGAGCTATTCGGCCAGCTTGACAGCGACGACGCTTTGCGGGGAGATGCGATCGAGCTTGCGTACAAACAGCATACCGAAAACCCCGATGTCGGGTTCATGTATTCCGGGCAAGTCCTGTGCGACGAGAAGTTAGAGCCGATAAAAGAGGGCGGCAATCGCCCGCTTAATGAGGGCGAAACTTTTCTCGATTCCCCGATGGGGCAATGGCGAACTTATAAACTTTCGTATTTCGCAAGGACTGAGGGCGTTGATCTAAATATCCCATATGCCGAGGATTTGGATATGATTTATAAGATGGAAGAACTCGGCAAGGTTAAGATGATAGAACAGCCGTTATATTATATCAGGGAATTACCGAACTCGATTTGCAGACACCCGCGAACTGCGAATCTCGGCAGATTCAGCCGGGCGGTCGCTAAACTGAAAGCCGTTGCCCGGCGTTGCGGCTATCCATCGACGACACAATGGCCGTGGAAAGTCGGCGACCATCCAATTTCGATAGCGGTTAATAAAATGATAGCCGATAAAAAAACCCCGTTGCATAGAGAAGATTTTGTAATGCTATCGGGGTTAATTCTTAACGCTGTACGAAAAGGCACGATTAACGTAAAAGAACGAGAACGATTTAACCCGCTTTCGCTTGCGACGGTAATAAACTTAAAACAGTTTTACGATATGCTCGACGTTGTAATGCCGGGCGAAGATAGACATGAAGAACCGAAATGGAAGCGATCGAAAAGAGGCCCGCGTAACGAGTTAAGTTATAGCGACTTGGGCTACACGAAGCAGGCGCAAACGGGCCGTGATATGAAGTGGCAATCTTGCCCCGCCAACCCAATAAATGTTGAACCAAAGTTTAGTTTGATAATGGCGAATTACAATAAAAGCGAATATATTGCCGATGCGATAGAATCTGTTCGGAATCAAATTTCCCAAGAGTGGGAATTGATAATTATAGATGACCGGTCGACTGATAATTCGATTAATATAATCAAACAACACCTTTGCGATGGCCGGATAAAGTTAATACAGCTTCATCGCAACAAAGGATATACGGCTGCGCTGAAAATAGGCATCGCGTCTATCTGCACGGATATTTTCGGCATAATAGATAGCGATGATTGTTTAGTAAATAATGCCGTTGGAACTATGTACGAAAAGCATATAAAAAACCCCGACCACGGTTTGATCTATTCGCAGTTCGTCGCTTGCAATCCTGATATGACACCAAGACGATTAGGTTTTTGCGGTGAAATACCGAAGGGCAAAACGAATCTTGACGTAGATTTAGTTAGTCATTTCAAAACTTTCAAATTATGCGATTATCTGAAAAGCGGCGGCTACGATGAGGAAATTTTGTACGCCGAGGATAAGGATATAAGTTACCGAATGGAAGAAGTAACGCAATTGCTTTTCGTTGACGAGGCGTTATATTTGTATCGGGAGTTATCAGATTCGCAATGCCGCGACGGTAACAACGAACAAATCGCACTACAATCTTGGTGCGTTTCCAAAATCAATGCTGGAAATAGGAGGAGTAAATAAATGATTGCAATGATTTCAAGCCATAGTCAAGAGACGGACGCTTTTCTTCGTGCCCTTATGACTGTCGATTCCGATTTAACGACGACGATAATTGTTAGTGGCTGGCAAACAGGAAAGCAGGAAACGGCACGGCAGTACATGGAAACAGCACAACGAGAATGGGAAGAATTCGTAATTTGCGGCGAATGCGAATTGGTAGATTGTTACCCCGATAATATGAGAGCAGACGTATGGTTTCGCAGAGAAAAAGTTAAATGGCCGGTAAAAGAATATCCAAAACCAGTACAATCGCGGTTGCTGAAACGAAAAAGATTTTATTCGGGCTTCGTGTCCGAAGCGAGAGGGCGGCATTTGGTCGTCAAATTAAATAATAGTAGAAAATGAAAGGGCTTTTAATTATGACAACGACGACGACAGGGGCGAACCCCGGCGACAAGAAAACTCCGGCAAAAAAGGCAGTTCCGAAAATCAAATGCGATCGGTGCGGCGAGGATAAGTTTGTGCAGATAGAACGTACCGACCCGTCGGACGGGACGAAGCTGACTAACTGCGCAAAGTGCGGATATATCATGCTATCCGGCGGCAAGAAGCTCGAACGCAAAGGCAGATTGCAGAGCCGGAATACCGACGAAGCGATAATCGCCTACGCGGAAACTCTGGAAAAGGCAGATTAATATGCCTTGCAGAAGATGTGCAAAATGTTGTAATCGTGGCGACTTCTGGCATACGAGCGACCACCCGGCGATAAAACTTCTTTTGGCGATGGGCGTAAATGCTAATAGTCGAGGCCGTTGTAAAGCGTTACGCGGAAAAAATTGCTTAATACAAAAGCATTTAGGGTTAGCCGCCAAACCGGAAGTTTGCCGCGATTACGATTGTAAGAAAAAGAATCACGGATTTAAGAGTTAAATTTGAGGTGAAAAATGATTAACTGGATTTGCGAAAATCAAACCGCGATTATTTGGGGCGGCATTATCTTTGTAATAGCCGCGTTCGCTATTCGCGGAATATTTTACACAGTTTTCGGGCGGCTGAAATCGAAGCCGGGATATGGAAAGAAAAAATGAGCAGAGCAAAGAGAACGCGCAAGCAAAAGATGTTCCGCAAGAAGCATAGGCAACTGATAGAATCATATAAGGCAATTAGCGTTATCGCTAAAATGGTAGGTCTTAAAATGCGAACATTCAAAAAATTCAAGAAAAGTCTTGAGGGTTTATGCGTAACGAGTATGAATCCCGATTCATTTGCAAAACTTGTTGACGAGATAATTCCGGCGTTACAGGCAAGTTCAGTATGACATTTACCAGCAATCGCAACGAAGTTAAAGCGTGGTGCGAGATCGGCGGAAAGCGTTTCTATTCCAAAAGCCGACTTGAACGGCGATATGCGCGTTTGCTCGAAGTGCTGAAACGCGGTAAGCAGATTAAAGATTGGGAATACGAGCCGTTTGTATTCAAGTTCTACCCGCCGTTTATACCGAAGCAATTCGCGGGCAAGATAACAGGCGTTCGACAGTACAAGCCAGATTTCAGGGTAACGAATCTCGATGGAAGTATCGAGTTTTACGAAACGAAAGGCCATCTTGACAATCGCGACAAAACTAAATTGCGTTGCTTTAATAAATACTATCCGGGCGAGAAACTTACGTTAGTCGTATGCGGATTACCAAAAGGAAAAACGCCAAAGAGCCGAAATAAATTGAGAAATATCTTGACATTGGAAAATTACGTGTATAGAATTTATGATGTAAGGCCGGATTTTAAGAAATTAGGTTTAATTTAGTTAAGGTGTTGTTGTGATAATTGCAGGATATTTTAATCAGGATGGTTACAAAGTCTGCGAAGTATTGCCCGGTAATATAGTCGGCAACCCGCCGCTATACCGGACGAGTTGTAACGAAGCGGTGGAAATGGTTCGCTCTCGGTGCGAGACGACCGGCGAAATGATTGCCGCCGCTACCGGAGATCAGTTTATCGGAACGTTTGAAGACGAATAAGAGTAAAGCCGAATGAAAACAATATCGCGAAAGGATTCGTACGCAGAGCGAAACCAATACAGGGAGCGTCCGCCTATACGGTAGACGCTTTTTTTACGATTGGAGCATTGTAAATGGCGGAAAGTATAGAGATTAAATTCGTTCACGAAAAAGGTTATTGCAGCATATATCTAAATGGCAAATTGATTTTAAGCCAAAAGATAAAATAGTAAGAAAAGCCGAAATGAAAGGGATGTATTATGGAAGCGAACAAACATTGGAAGGTCTTTTTGAAAGGCGAGGGGGTTGGGGAAAATCGTACCGAACTTGATAGAAGTATGTCTATGAGTAGTGGCGGAATGAAATTCTATCCTGAGGTCGAGAATATTTCGAGACATATAATCGACGACGGCCGGGTTACGGATATATCGATGGATGAACACAAGATTACTCTGCTTGGAAAAACAGCTACCAGAAACGACCAAATCTTATATGTAATCGCTCGCGAAAGTTTTCTCTATGCCGAAATAGTTGACAATGCCGCAGAGTAATACAATTAGATTCGATTATACGTTACTCGAACGATTAGTCGATATGGAAAAGCCGACCAATAAGCTGGTCGTACCGCTTGGCAAAAAGGAACGCGCCGAAATTCAAAAGATGGCAGATCACTTCGGCGTATCAAAATCAAAATATCTGCGGCTTTTACATATTTGCGTTATCAACGCGTATATGACCGGGCAATTCGAGGGCTTTGTTGACAATCATAAAGAATTGGCTGGCCTGAAACGATTCAAAAAATCACTATATAACAAAGAATGGGAGGCGAAAAATCGTGGCAAAAAAGAAAACTGTCAAGAAAAAGACTAAGAAAAAGTCGGTTGCTAAAAAAACCAAAACAGCCAAAGCGAAAAAGAAAGTAAAACCCGCAAAAAAACCTGAAACGGACACGTCATCACCGCGCACAGATAGCAAAAACGCGGTTATGATCGGCGAGACGGTCGTTAATTGTAGCCATTCGCATATAATCGACATCGAGCGGGCTGTACCTAACCCGATGAACCCGAATACCCACCCGGAAAAACAGGTCGTCAAATTAGCCGCGTTGATAAAATATCACGGCTGGCGACACCCCGTAGTTATAAGTAACCGAAGCGGGTTTATCGTTTTCGGCCATTGCCGGGTACTCGCGGCAGAACAATTAGGCTTGAAACAAATACCGGCGGATTTCCAAGATTTCGAGAGCGAGGCACAGGAATTTGCGGCCCTTGTCGCCGATAATGTGATTCCCGATTTTGCCGAAACCGACGGGCTGAAAATGGCGGAAATCATAAACCATATCGATCATACGAATTTCCCGCTCGAATTAACCGCCTTAGACCCGGCGCAGATCGAAAATTATATCGTTGGGCCGACAGATATGCCAGAACGCATACCGGACGAGCCGGGCGACAGTTCGCTTATGGTGGATTGCCCGAAGTGTGGACATAATTTTGACGCAAAGGGGGCTGTGGCTGAATGAACGGCTTGCCAATAAACCAGATAATTTGCGGCGACTGCCTTGAGGTAATGCGGGACTGGCCGGTCCCATACGACTCTGTAAAATTAGTGCTGACGGACCCTGATTATAACGCCAAAGACATAGGTCCGAACAAAAGAAAATACGATGTATGCCCTATGCAAAAAGACAATTACCCAAAATTCTGTGCGGAGTGGTTCGCCTTAGCTCATTGCTTGGCTAAATCAGTTGTTTTTACGCCGGGGATAGCCAATACTCACAATTACCCGCAACCATTTTGGCAGATTTGCTGGCATAAACCAGCGTCGGTGAGTTTTAATCGGATGGGCGGGTTCAATGCGTGGGAACCAATTTACGCCTATGGCGAAGTAACTAAGGCAAGGCTGGGACAGGATTATATTCTATGCAATACGCTCAACTTAAAAGAGGGACCAGAAAGCGAACACCCCTGCCC
>SDBT01013244.1_pt1 | contig 13231 bp, 10 predicted proteins | sample 2277101 | NCBI WGS metagenome assembly SDBT01 (sample SAMN10404973, study PRJNA504765) | marine sediment metagenome | isolation source: marine sediment core GS10_PC15, 103 cmbsf | place: Arctic Ocean: Southern Knipovich Ridge | collected 2010 | reverse complement strand
TATCTAATCATGCTGGGTTGGGAATTATTAATTTTGGTATTATGCCACATTGTGATAATGCTGATTTTGTAGAGGAAAATAAAAAAGTTGTCGAACATATGCCTAAAGATTTAGAGCCACTTTTCTTCATAAAAGACACTCAAGCAGTTTGGATAGAAAATGATTGTATAAAGTTTCTGGATGTTGAAGAAATAGGATAAAAATAGCTCTGAAAGTTAGTTTTTGCCTGCCCGTAGGACGTTTGTGGCCAGGGATTTAGGGTATAATTTAAATATGAAAAAAGTTTTAATATAAAGTTTTACAGCTTATTTATAGATAAAGTGGCTCTGGGAATAGGTAATGTTGTGTGGGTTTATATTGTTTTTTAATGTAAATATGATATTATTTAGATATGAGCATTCGAAAGATTATAGGAAACTTGTTTAATTTTAATTCACGCAGAAAAAAAACTGATGCGTATCATTATGTATCTAGAGATGTTGTGAAATCCGTAAAAAATAATCCTCAAAAGAGCAGAGCTGTTAGTAAATTTGTAGATAAAACATATAGTCGGTATAATGACGAGCTTTCTGAACTCTCAAGAAATTAAATATATTTCCGAGAAGGATGTTCATTTCATTATTTTTAGATTGGTAGAGGTCACCTTGGATGTAGATTCTGATAATGAACCTCTTCCTGATTATCGCAAGGAGGATAAGGGTAATATGACCCCATTTTTAGATTTCATTAAAAATGATGAATATTATCCAACTATTTTCGATAAAGCTGCTTATTTATTCACGACAATTATTGAAAGACATCTTTTTAGTAATGGCAACAAAAGGCTGGCTTTTATGGTTTTAGCATATTTTATGGAGCTAAATGGTTATGAGTATGTGGTTCCCAGTGAGGGTTTCAAGTTAAAAGATATTGCATATTATGTCAGCGACAAAACAAGGAACAAGAGTGCTTCTTTCGATGAATTGAAGCAATATGTAGCTGTTTATATAACCAATAATTTTCAGTGTAAATAGTAGATAGATAACAATAAATAAGATAAAGACAGTTCTAGGATGAGTTATAAAAACACGACCGCGTTTTTACAGCTTACTTTTGATTTTTGTATAAATTAAGATAAAAGTTTCAACGGCTCATGGATGAGCCGTTGAATAAACAGGATAAAAATAGCTCTGAAAGTTAGTTTTTAATTTAGGGTATAATTGAGGTATTATTGCCCGATGATTTAATAAAATCAAAACAACAACAAATCACCCAAGCCAAGCAATGGAAAAAAGGTATAATGCAGGAGATGTTTGTGTAAAATAGATTTATGAAAAAAAAATTAAAAATTGAGGCAATTGACTTATTTAGTGGAATTGGTGGGCTGACTTATGGGCTTAGAAAAGCGGGTATTCATGTTCTAGCTGGTCTTGATAATGATAAATCATGTGCTGTCACATATGAAAAAAACAATAATGCCAAGTTTATACTGACAGATGTTTCAACATATGATTTTAGGGAGTTAAAAAATATATATTCGAAATCAGGCGTTAAAGTTCTTGTCGGTTGTGCTCCGTGTCAACCATTTTCGGCACATACACATAAACTGCACAATAACGAAAAAGATGAGAGATGGAACCTCCTAGATCATTTTGTGCGTGCAATTCAGATTATCAAACCAGAAGTGGTTTCAATGGAGAATGTTCGAGGAGTAATTAAAACTAATGTTTTTAAGAACTTTGTGACACAACTGAAAAAGATGAAATATAAAGTTGATTTTGATGTTGTTTATGCTCCAGATTATGGAGTGCCACAGAACAGAAGTAGACTCATCTTACTTGCTTCAAAACTTGGGAATATTAAAGTCCCAGAAACAACACACTCAAAAGAGAATTATGTAACGGTAGGCGATACCATAAAACTACTTCCAAGTCTAAAAGCTGGGCAGAGGCATGAAGAAGACAAAATGCATCAAGCAAAAAGTTTGATTCCAATCAATTTAAAACGTATTAAGCAATCAAAACCAGGTGGATCATGGAAAGATTGGGCCAAAAAAATATTGCCTGCATGTTATCAAAAAGATAGTGGACAAACATATACTTCTGTATATGGGCGTATGAGTTGGGATAATGTATCACCTACAATTACGACACAGTTTGCTAGTTATGGTTCTGGACGATTTGGACATCCCGAGCAAGATCGTGCAATCTCGTTGAGAGAGGGCGCATTATTACAGACATTCCCGATTTCATACGAATTTGGAGATTTGCCAATGACACAACTTTGTCGGCATATAGGGAATGCGGTGCCACCTGTATTAGGTCAAGTTATTGGGAAAACTATTATAGAACATGTAATGAACGTCCTATGAATAAACCGAGTGATCGCGAATACAAAATCAACATTAATCCAAGAATTTTAGAATTATTAGGACCAAGTTTGTATACAAACATTTATTTTGTTTTGGCAGAACTTATAGCTAACTCATATGATGCCAATGCGTCCAATGTTTATATAATTCAGAAAAAGAATAAAATAATTGTTGAAGATGATGGATCTGGAATGTCATATCAAACAGGGGATATAAAAAAATATTTAAATGTTGCGGTTGAAACTCGTATTACAGAAAAAGACTCTTACACCGAAGACGGGCGTCGTAGAAAAATTGGTAGAAAGGGAATAGGCAAACTAGCCGCTCTTGCAGTTTCAGAGAATGTTTTGGTGATAACTGTAAAGAATGGAGAAAAATCTGGATTTGTTTTATCTCGTCATGTTGGGAAAGACCATCAATTAAAACCTTTAAGTGACGAAGCTATAAAATTTGAACGAGTTTCTGCTAAAGGCACCTCAATAGTAATGACAAATCCCCAATATGGAATGCATAAGACTGTTGCTGCAATTAAGAAAAATCTTTTAAAAATTTTTCCTCTCGTAAACGAAAAGTTTAAAATTCATATCATCACCGATGCCGCGGAGATCACGGTGGATTCATTTGACAAAGAAATGGTTCAAGGACTAGGTGCTTTAATAACTTTAGGGGAGGATTATAAACATCTTGCTGTTCATTTTGATTCTCTATTACCAAAAAAAGGAAATATCGAGGAGAAACTTTTGAAGACAGAGATGCCCATTACTACCTCATTAATTCTTAAAAACAAACAGGGAGAAGAAAAACCATATAATTTGGAGATTAAAGGTTGGATAGGCGCTTACAGAACAACTCGGGATAGAAAGAAAAATCCTGGCGATTTCCCGGATAACTTTATTTCATTGCTTTCTAATGGCAAGCTTGGTGAATATAATATTATCCCTCTTGTGGGTAAAAATAGACTTCCAGAGGTTTATATAGTGGGTCAGCTCCATGTTGATCTTTTTGAAGAAACAGAACTACCTGATATGGCTTTAAGTAACCGGCAGGGTTATAAGACTGAAGATCCAAGGTATCAATTTGTTGTTGGACACGTTAGGAATAGTTTACTCCCACGTATTGTGGCTATGCGAGAGATTTATGCTGATCACCTTAAGAAGATTCGGGATGAGGGAAAACAAGAACGTCAAAAACATGATGAAGAGGAATTGAGAAAGAGAGTGGATAAATATAGAAATGTCGCTTCTCAAATTGCAGCTGGAAAAATTGTAAAATTGATTGGACAGAAAAAAATTGAAAATATTGAGAAAATTGTCAAAAGTGAAATGAATGCCGCACTTCCTCTTCTTGGCTTGAAGACAAAAGTGGACGCACAGAAAAAACAAATACTTATCAGTCACACTTTAGCGGATAAACCGTTGGCAGACATTGTTTATAAGATGCTTTCGTTTAATGGTTTTTTAGACGAAGACATTATTTATACTAATTGTGATAATGAGGGAGCACGAATTCCTGAAGCCGTCACGGGTGTTTTTGATTATTTAAGAGATTTTTTTGTCGATAGTTATTCTGATAAAAAAATATTAGTACTTTATATCACCAGTAATGAGATGGCTACTTCATGGGGGGCTGTAGCAGAAGTTGGAGCTGGTTGGATTACAAAACAAGATCATAAAATCTTTAATGTTAGTGGCCACAGACCTCAGCCGCCACTTGATATCGGCTCTGTATGGCAAACAAGCATTAAAGATGCAGATGGGAACATCTCGATGACTACGGTGGAGTTTGATAGATTTATTGTAAAGATTATGGATGTTTGTAAAAAGTTAGATTATACTGCGCAATCTAAACCAAACAACATAAATGAGCTGAAAAGATATGTGTCTTTAGTGTAACGCCCTAGATGTCGGAGTGTCTTTTTTGTTTGAATAACTATCGGGCTGCTATAATGCGGCCATGAATCTTAGCTCGGATATACAGAAACATATAGAAGAAATGTCAGACAGCGATGTGTGGTCGTTGTTTGGTTTTGTTCAACAGCTTCTTTTCACAAGAAAGCTTGTTAGGACAAAAATTTAAACGGCTCATGGGTGAGCCGTTTAGAAATAATGCTTTTTCAGAGCCCTGAATATCCGAATAGGGTATAATCAGGGTATTATTAGTTATTTAATAACTAAAATATGCCTAATTTTATAACAAACAACGAGACAGGTGATTTAAAAGAGCGCTTGCTTGAACTTATTAAAAAAAGCGAAGAATTAAAATTTCTTGTCGGATTTTTTTATTTTTCTGGAATCAAAGAGCTTTATAAAGGATTAAAATCAAACCCAAAAATTATCACTAAAGTTTTGGTGGGGTTAAATATTGATCGTTCTAATTTTGGGTTGATTGAATTTTCCGAGAACGAACAACTATCAGACGAGGAAAAAACTTATAAATTTATTGAATCTGTAAAGAAATCTCTAAATACAGAAAATTTTGATACTAAAGAGTTTTATGAGCAAGTGAAATTTTTCATTAAGTTGATTCAAAAAGATAAACTAATCATTCGCAAAACCTATGAACCTAATCACGCCAAACTATACCTTTTTAAGTTAGAGCAAAGCCAAGTAGGTAGAAAAAATTTATTCATAACTGGTAGTAGCAATCTGACAAAAGCTGGTCTTTGCACTCAGAACGAATTTAACGTGGAGATTGGAGATTATGGATTTGATGATGCAGAAAAATATTTTGATGATCTTTGGGACGAAGCCGTAAAAATCACCGAATATGATGACACTAAAAAGAAACTTGTCGAAGTAATTGAAAAAGAAACACTTATTAAAGATATCTCGCCATTTGAAGCTTTTTGTTTGGTATTAAAAACTTACCTAGATTCATTTAAGCAAGGGGAAATTAGTGATTCTTTGATAAAAACTTTAGAAGAAAACGGTTATACGCCGTACCGGTATCAACTCGATGCCGTAGGGCAAGCACTCACCATAATGGAAAAAGATAAAGGAGTTATAATTGCTGATGTTGTAGGTTTGGGGAAAACTATTATCGCTTGCGCTATAGCAAAACAACTTAAAAAACGCGGTGTAATCATTTGCCCACCTGGAATAAAGGGGGACCCAAGGAAAAAAGACTCTGGTTGGAACAAGTACAAAGAACAGTTCGGTCTTTATGATTGGGAGGTGTGGTCACGTGGTGATTTAGACAAACTGAATGATTTCATTGCAAAAACTCAGGATATTGAAATAGTAATAATTGATGAGGTTCATTGGTTTAGAAATCAAGACACAAAGGACTACGAACTTCTAAAAAACATCTGTCGAGATAAACAAGTTGTTTTGCTAACAGCTACCCCGTTTAATAATCGTCCCGGCGACATTCTTTCGCTTCTTAAGTTGTTTATTACCCCCAAAAAATCTTCCATTACCTTAGAAAGCAATCTTGTCGATCAATTCAAAGGGTTTAAAGGTGTTTTTGATCGGCTTGGCTATATTAAGAAATATAGGAATTCACCTGATGGTATGAAAAAAAATAAAGCTCAAAATTACTACAAAGCGTTATTTGAAGAAGACAAAATTGATCTTAAAAAAGTAGCGCAAAGAGCGCGTTATCTTGCTAAACAAATCAGAAATGTAATTGAACCAGTGACCATCCGACGTAATCGCTTAGATCTGCAAAATAATCCTGATTATAAGAATGAAGTGAAAGAACTCTCAGAAGTAGCTAATCCTCAAGAATGGTTTTTTGAATTAAGCAAAGAGCAATCCGATTTCTATACAGAAATACTTGAAAACTATTTTGGTGATCCTGACGAGGGTAGCCGTTTTCAAGGTGCAATTTATCGTCCGTTTGAGTACGAAGTTGGTGCAAAAAAAATCAGCGAAGAAAAATTAACCGAAAAAGAGAATTTTCAATTTGTACAACAGCGCAACTTATTTGATTTTATGCGTCGCTTGTTAGTTAAGCGTTTTGAAAGCTCCTTTGGATCATTTGAGCAAAGTATTAAGAATTTCAAAAAAATAACTGAAAATAGCCAGAAGTTTATCAATAAAACCGGCGAGTATATATTAGATCGTGCTCTTTTGGAAAAAATTTACGAACTAGATGCTGACGAAATTGAAAAATATCTGCTTGAATATGAAGAAAAGATAAATAAAGGAGAATATCCCAAAAACCATAAACGTTACAAATTAGATTCATTTACACTCAAAGACCAGTTTATTGCCGATATTCAATCCGATCTTGAATTATTTGATGAAATTTTGGCTAAGCTTTCAAAATTAGATCTAGTAAAAAATGATCCCAAGACCATTTGTCTGATTGAGCATCTCAAAAAAGAATATGCTAAAAAGCCAAACAATGGTGAACCCAAGCGTAAAATTATTATCTTTACCGAATATGTTGATACTGTACACTATTTGGAAAAGGCACTAGAAAAACATTATGGCGATAAAATGTTGGTTGTTGCTGGTAATTTATCAGGTTCAAAAATTGATCAAATAAACAAAAATTTTGATGCTTCTTACAAAGATCAAAATAATGATTTTATGCTCCTCCTTTCTTCAGACAAGATTTCTGAAGGCTTTAATCTAAATAGAGCTGGCATGGTTATCAACTATGACATTCCTTGGAATCCAGTGCGTGTTATTCAGCGACTTGGGCGCATCAACCGTATTAGTAAAAAAGTTTTTAACAAGCTTTATATAGTGAATTTTTTCCCAACCGAACAAGGTGCTCAACTGGTGCAATCTCGCGAAATTGCTGCCAATAAAATGTTTCTTATCCATACCGCGCTTGGTGAAGATTCAAAGATTTTTGACATAGACGAAGAGCCAACTCCAGCTGGTTTATTTAATCGTGTGCAGCAAAATCCAGACGAACAAGAAAAAGAAAGTTTTTATACTAAGGCCCTTAAAGAATTTTTGAAGATTAAAAAAAGGAACCCCGAATTAATCGAAAGCCTTGAAAATTATCCACCTCGCATTAAAGTTGCTAAAAAATATCGTAATAACGAACTTCTGGTATTTTTCAAAAAAGGGCGTTTGTATATAAGTGGGGTTAAGACAGATGCAGAAAAGATCGAGCCATATCAGACTACATTTGAGGATGTGTTTGATAAAATTGTTTGTTCATCCGATGAAAAATCACTTAATTGGAATACGGGGCAGTTCTGGGAAGCCTACCATGCAATACAAGAATTTAAAGATTATCGCTTGGGTCCAAATAGCGAGCAGAGCCTGGAAATGAAAGCATTAAATAACCTTGACTTTCTAATTAAAAATACTAAAGAAGAGTTAATGCCAAGCAAAGGCTTCCTCCGCACTCTAAAAGAAGATATTTTAAGTTATGGTACTTTGGCAGATTATACTTTGCGCCGGATTGGTAACTTTAAAGAGAATTTAATTAAAGACATTTTGGAATTAAGAAATGAGTTGGGCGAAGATTATTTAATTAAAGAAAAGAATCGGCAGAAAGATCATAAAAAGGAAATCATTATAGCTATAGAGAATAAAAAACTATGAGCGAAGCTAAACAAGTTCTAGAAAAAGTAATAAGTGATTTTTCTGTTGCTAAATTTGGTCGCTTTTTCCGTGAGAAAAACCGACAATTTATAGCGCAAGAAGAAAACTATTCTCGTTATAGTGATGATGATTTTAAAAATGGTATAAAGCTTGGAGAAATAAATTTTTCTGATGGTGACAGTCTTATTATCTGTGCTTTTGAAGTTAAACAAGAGCTTTCTGAACGTGCTGGCAAAAAAGCCCAATACGAAAAAGCTAAAAACATCTTAAAATCTGCCGAGAACCAACAATATTCGGCCGCCATTTTTATTTTCCATGATTCAAGTGGTAATTTTCGTTTCTCGTTAATATATCCAAAATCAATTGGCACTCGCCGCCAGTGGAGCAACTTTCGTCGATTTACTTATTTTGTAAGTCGTGAATTCACTAACAAAACTTTCTTACAAAGGATCAATGATAGTGATTTTTCTAGTTTGGAAAAAATACAAGATGCGTTTTCGGTTGAAAAAATCACCAAAGAATTTTATTTAGAATATCACAAGCTTTTTGAAAGTTTGCTCGACGAACTTTCAAAAAACCACACTTTTCTTAATGAAGCTTCAAAAAACCAATTAAATACGGAAAATTTTGCTAAAAAACTGCTTGGCCAAATTGTATTTCTCTATTTCGTCCAAAAGAAGGGTTGGTTAGGTGTACCAGAAGGTGGCAAATGGGGTGAGGGTAATAAGAATTTTTTGAGCAATCTTTTTAGAGAAGCAAAAAATAGCAAAAATAATTTTTTTAATGATTATCTAGAAAAATTATTTTATAATGCCCTAAATAATCCTCGTCGTGATTCGGTCGATCCCAGTTTTTCTAAGGATTTTAATTGTCGAATCCCATTTTTAAATGGCGGACTTTTTGAAGCTGAATACAACTGGAGAGATAGCTCAATTTATCTTGACGACAAAATTTTCCAAGCGATTTTTGAAGTCTTTGATCGTTATAATTTTACAGTTGAAGAAGAAAGCCCGGATGATAAAGAAATTGCGATTGATCCGGAAATGCTTGGTAAGGTCTTTGAAAATTTACTGTCAGAAAATTTACGTAAAGGTAAAGGCACTTATTACACCCCGCGAGAGATTGTGTATTATATGTGCCAAGAAAGTTTGATAAATTATCTTGATTCCGCTTCAAAAATTGGACGAAAGAAGGCGGAAAAATATGTTAAATTTTTACGTGAAGGTGAAAATAAATCTATTGCCGCCTTTGAAGGTGAAGTGATTGAATTGGACGAGCTTTTGAAAAATATCAAGGTTTGTGATCCAGCTTGTGGCTCTGGCGCTTTTTTGGTTGGCATGCTTAATGAAATAGTCCGTCTGCGCCTGCTTTTGCGAATGCTTCATCCTAAAAAACTTGCGAAAAAAACAGAATACGAATTAAAAAAGGAAACTATTCAAAATTGTATCTATGGAGTAGACATTGACCCGGGCGCGATTGAAATCGCCAAATTGCGGCTCTGGCTTCAGTTAGTAGTTGATTATGAATTAAAAGATATTGAGCCGCTTCCAAACTTGGATTATCGGCTAATGTGTGGCAATTCGCTTTTGGAAGAATTTGAGGGTGTAAAATTTTATAATGGTGAAGATACTGGGCAACAAACAGCTTTGTTAGTTGATAGGAAGAAACAAAGGAAAATCATTGAACTTAAAAAGAACGTCAAAGAGTATTTTGATATTCACGATGATAAAGAAAAACAAGCAAAGCGAAAAGAAATAAATGATATAAAAGATTGGTTGATTCGTTTGGCCTTAGAAAAGCGGAAGCAGGATTTGGAGGCGCAAAGAAAAAATGAGGAAGCTAAAGCCAATATGTTGAATCAAAAGAGCCGCGAAAAATATTTGGCTTCTTGGGGTGACAAATTCCTTGCAGAAGCAAAGATTAAAGAAGTTTTAGATAATCTACACAATCCCAAAAAAGAAAAACCATTTTTTCTATGGAAATTGGAATTTATTGATGTTTTTGAAGATAAAAAAGGATTTGATGTGGTTATTGGTAATCCTCCTTATGTTCAACTTCAAAAAGATGGTGGGAAATTGGCTGATATGTATAAAAACTGCGGGTATAAATCCTTTGAACGCACTGGCGATATTTATTCTCTTTTTTATGAAAACGGAATTAATACTTTGAAAACCGGCGGACATCTTTGCTTTATCACCAGTAATAAATGGATGAGAGCCGGATATGGAAAAAGCCTCAGGAAACTTTTCAATTCGTACAATCCTCTTTTATTAGTTGATTTAGGTCCGGGAATTTTCGAAACTGCCACAGTTGATACCAATATTCTTATCATTGAGAAAGGGAATAATTATGGTCAGTTGTCAGGCGTAACACTTAATACTGAAGTAAAAGATTCGGTATTGTCTGATTTTATAGATAAAAATAAAAACATATTACCGAAAATGAATGAAGATGCCTGGTTTATCGGTAATCAGGCTGAGCAGAACTTAAAAGAAAAAATAGAACGAATCGGTAAACCGTTGAAAGAGTGGGATGTAAATATTTATCGTGGTGTCATAACAGGTCTGAATGAAGCGTTTATCATCGATACAGCAGTCCGTGATCGTCTTGTTGCGGATGATCCCAGAAGTGCAGAAATCTTAAAACCGATTTTACGCGGAAGGGATATTAAACGCTTTGATTATGAATGGGCTGGATTGTGGGTGATATTGATAAAATATGGATTTCACAGAGAACTGAATAAGTTTCCAGCGATATTAAAGCACCTAACGCAATATGAAGAAAAGCTAAAAAATCGTGGACAATGTCGTTATTCGAGAAACAGTACTGGGGAAGGTCAGCATCACTGGCTTGAATTAGATAACAATCCCAAAGATGAATACCTAAATGAATTTAAGAAGGAGAAGGTTGTGTGGAAACGAATTGGTTCCGTGCTTCGTTTTGGTTTAGATAATGAAAGTATGTATTGTCAGGATAGCACTTGTATTATGACAGGCAGCGAGTTGAAATATTTGTGCGCGTTTATGAATTCTAAATTGGGAAATCAAATGCTTTATGATAAAGCTCCTAAAACTGGCACGGGTGATGTAATCGTCAGTGTTCAGGCTCTTGAACCTCTTTTAATTCCTCCAATCACACCATCCAACAAAGACATCGTGGAACAAATAGAGCACCTTGTTGATAAGATCTTGGCAATTACCAAATCCATCGATTATTTAAAAAATCCTGCAAAAAAGGAAGAAGTCAAAGAATACGAAAAACAAATCAACCAATTAGTTTATAAACTTTACGATCTTACTCCAGAAGAAATTAAAATTGTTGAAAGAGATTAATTAAAGGATAGAATATTATTATGCACAGAACGCCAGTTACATCAACAAATATTCGTTCAATCGGCTATAATTCACAGTCGGCTACTTTAGAAATAGAGTTTACTTCCAATGATATATATCAGTATTTCAATGTGCCGGAGCACTTATATCAAGGGCTAATGAGTGCTATATCAAAAGGGCAATTTTTGAACAATTATATTAAGTACAGTTATCGATATCAAAAAGTCGGCTAGTTTTATGTTTATACCAAAGACAGAAAAAATTAAACAGACCGCAGAGAGTAAACAGGTGGTTGTGAGACAACTAGAAGATGTTTTTGGAGCTTCAACGCGGATTTATATTGATTATGCTAACGTCCGTCCGTGGAGTAATAAACTCGGATGGCACATTGATTTAAAAAGATTAAAACAACTTTTGGACTCTTTTGATACCATTGAAGCAGTCAATTTCTATAATGGATATCTTGATGGTAGCGAGCAATCGAAGAAAGAGATAAAAGAAATAGAAAATCAAAAATATGTTGTCCGTACAAAACCTGTAAAAATCTTACGATTTCCGATTGTTGCTTCAAGTGTTCCAGCGGACTCTACAGCTTTGCTTAATCAATTTATCCGCCGTGCGCTTTTGCGAAAATATGAGGTTGGAACGATTGAATATTTGAATGATTGTTTTAGAAACATGAATAAGAAGGGAGAGTATTACATTGAGGATAGAAAGTGCAATTTTGATGTCGAGATTGGTGTTGATATGCTTTTGGATTATGAAAAAAACGGGACGGAAACCTTTGTGTTGTGGAGTGGCGATAGTGATTTTGCTGATCCTTTAGAGAGATTACTAAAGGCAGGCAAGAAAGTTGTCTTGTTTGGCACCGCAGGGAGAATTTCAAGGGAGTTAAATGCACTCAAAGAAGCAGGACTTCGGATATTTGATATTTTTCATTTGAAGGACTTTATTTGCTGGAAAAAAGAGTTAAATGAACGCACAAAGGACCCCGTTGCCGAGGCCCTTTAGCTCTAAAATTAACGATCTTTCGATCGCCCTTAGTGTAGTAAATCATAATAAAAAGTCAATAGTTAGTCTTAGCATCTTAAGCCTCAAAGAGACAGTTCTCTTTTGACCTGAAAATTGGTTAAAATTTCAACAGTTCTGCTGTACAGCAGAACTGTTGGATGATGTATGATTAAAATATGGATTATTTAGAATTATTTATTGGGGTTGTTGTAGGGTTTGTTATCGCGCGGCTTGTTTTGAAGCCTAAAGCAGTGATAGAAGATCCAATCGCTAAGCGGCAGCGATTGGTGATGGACTATTTAAAGAAGAACAGAGAAATTACTAATGATGAATATCAGGAATTAACTAAAGTTTCTGATGCTCAGGCCACCCGCGATTTAGACGAATTAGAAAAACAGGGGATAGTAGAACAGATTGGCGATACCGGTAAATATGTAAAATATCGTCTCAAATCTTAACGGTTCTGCTGTACAGCAGAACCGTTAAAAAATAAGGATAAAATATTATGTACGGTAAATTTCTCGCTGACATTATTGTTATAGCTCACGGTTCAATGGTTGTTATTTTGTTACTCGGCCCTTTGGTTTTTATTTTTGGTTTAGCCAGAAAATTAAGATGGTTCAGAATCGGATATTATATAGTGGCAGTTTTAACAGTACTTTCTTATCTTTTTACTAGTTCATGTTTTTTGACTAATTGGGAGATTTGGCTTCGCAATCGCTATGATTCTGTAAATACTTATGCCAGCGGTTTCGTATATCATTATACAAATAAATTTTTTGGCGTTGAGCTTTCTCCAGACTTTATATTTTATGCATTTATAATTGCATTTGTAGTAGCTGTAATCAGCGATTTGTTTTGGTTTGCCAAATGCCGGAGAACCATTCGCCATTAAAATATGGTTAAAATAAATACGCTCAGACATGATTGTCTGAGCGTGATTGGTTTGTTTTTCGCACATTATTGTTCGGAGTATGATCTATATATTTTATGATCATACAAGTTTTCGCGACTGTCTCTATAAG
>SDBT01013243.1_pt1 | contig 13232 bp, 10 predicted proteins | sample 2277101 | NCBI WGS metagenome assembly SDBT01 (sample SAMN10404973, study PRJNA504765) | marine sediment metagenome | isolation source: marine sediment core GS10_PC15, 103 cmbsf | place: Arctic Ocean: Southern Knipovich Ridge | collected 2010 | reverse complement strand
GTCCAAAAACCTGTCTAACCGGAGAGGATCCGCCCTCGCGGAGATGACCGATATTTCATTTGGCCGTCCAGCACGCCATGCTAGCTTTTGCGAAAGTCTTTTAGCGCCTCCAGCGCCGGCCTGACTGCACGTATTCCTAGAGACGTCGCGATAGGCCATTTCCATCCAGATGGAGCCCGTTCCCCCACTCATGACCTTGCTTCGCGTGGCCCTCGCCGCTGCCTTGACCTTTGCTCTCACTGGCCTTCTCGGTAGCCCCGCAAGCGCCGAGGACACCCGCCACCACGCGCTGTCGCTGATCGGCGAGCCCAAATACCCGGCCAACTTCACGCATTTTGATTTCGTGAACCCCGACGCGCCGAAAGGTGGCGTTGCGCGCATGGCTGACATCGGCAGCTTCGACAGCCTCAACCCGGTGCTCTATCGCGGTGAGAAGGCAGCGGGGCTCGGGCTTATCAATGAGAACTTGATGAGCAGCAGCATCGGTGAGCCCTCGGCCTCGTACGGGCTGATCGCCGAGTGGGTGTCCTATCCGGAGGACTATTCCTCGGTCACCTTCAAGCTCCGTGACGAAGCGCGCTGGCATGACGGCAAGCCGATCACGCCCGAGGACGTGATCTACAGCCTCGAAGTGAACAAGACCGCCAACCCGCGCATGGGCTTCTACTACAAGAACGTCACCCGCGCCGAGGCAACGGGCGACAACGAAGTCACCTTCTATTTCGATACCAATAACAATCGCGAGCTGCCCCTGATCATGGGCCAACTCACCATCCTGCCGAAGCATTACTGGACCGGGAAAGACGCGAAGGGCGAGCAGCGCGACCCCATGAAGACGACGCTTGAGCCGCCGCTTGGCTCGGGGCCTTACCGCATCAAGCAAGCCACCCCCGGACGCGTCGTCGTCTATGAGCGCGTGGCCGACTATTGGGGCAAGGACTTGGCCGTCAACAAGGGCCAGTGGAACTACGACGAGATCCGCTTTGAATACTACCGCGACGCGACGGTGGCGTTCCAAAGCTTCAAGGCGGGCCATCTCGATTATTGGCAGGAGACCAGCGCCAAGAACTGGGCGACGGCTTACGACTTTCCCGCCATCACCGACGGCGAGGTCAAGCGTCAGGAAGTGACCATCGAGCGCACGCAGCCCATGCAGGCCTTTGTGCTCAATTTGCGCCGTTCGCAGTTCCAGGACCGCCGGGTGCGCCAGGCATTCAACCTCGCCTTCGACTTCGAGTCGGCCAACAAGAATTTGTTCTATGGCCAGTATCAGCGCGTCGGCAGCTATTTTCAGAATAGCGAGCTTGCCGCGCCGCTTGAGCCGCCCACGGGACGCGAGCTCGAAATCCTGAACGGCATGAAGGATGAGGTGCCGGCCGAGGTCTTCACCGAGATCCATAAGAACCCGGTGAACAAAGCCAATGCCGACATGCGCAACAATCTGCGCAAGGCCGTGCTCCTGCTGAAAGAGGCAGGATGGCAGGTCAAGAACGGTGTCCTCACCAATGTGAAGACCGGACGGACGATGACGGTGGAGTTCCTGCTGGTGTCGCCACTGTTCCAACGCGTCGTCCAGCCCTTCTTGCGCAATCTGGAGCGCCTCGGCATCAAAGGCACGATCCGCATCGTAGACTCCGCGCAATACACGCGCCGGCTCAACGTGTTCGACTACGACATCATCGTATCGACCTTCGCCCAGTCGGACTCTCCCGGCAACGAGCAGCGCGACTTCTGGGGGACCGAAGCCGCTGGCCGTGAAGGCAGTATGAATCTGATCGGCCTCAAGGACCCGGCCATCGACAAGCTGGTCGACCATGTGATCTTCGCCAAGGACCGCGCCGAGCTTATCGCCTCCACGCAGGCGCTCGACCGCGTGCTTCAGTGGCACGATCTAGTGGTGCCGCAATGGTTCTCGCCGAATGTGCGCATCGCCTATTGGAATCGCTACGGCCAGCCCAAGACGCTGCCGAGTCTGACGCCGGGCTTCATCCAGGTGTGGTGGTACGATCGGCAGATGGCCGAGCAACAGCCGGGACGCTCGAAGCTTTGATGGGCCGGCCAGGCACCCTCTTCGTGAAGGCCGGGGCAAGCGCCCTTCTCGTCCTGGCGCTGATGAGCGCGCCGGTCGCGGCCGCCGAACCCAAGCACGGACTTTCGGCTTTCGGCGACCTGGGCTACCCGACGGATTTTGAGCATTTCGCCTATGCCAATCCGGATGCGCCGAAAGGCGGCGATTTCTCGATGATTGACTGGGGTGGCGTCGGCACCTTCAACAGCCTCAATAACTACCTTCTCAAGGGCGATGCGGCGGAAGGGCTCGGGCTTCTGTTCGACACGCTGATGACGCCCGCGACGGACGAGCCCGATGCCGTCTATGGGCTGGTGGCCGAGAGCACCGAGGTGGGTGACGACGGTCTGTCGGTGACTTTTCATCTGCGGCCCGAGGCGCGCTTCTCCGACGGCAGCAAGCTCACCGCCGACGACGTGGTGTACTCGTTCGATGTGCTGAAGGAGAAGGGCCACCCGATCTATCGCCAGACCTTGCGCGACGTGGTGAAGGCCGAGGCGCTCGACCCCGCGACCGTGCGCTACACCTTTAAAGGTGATCTCGTGCGCGACCTGCCGCTCGCCGTCTCCGGGCTGCCGATCTTCTCCAAGACCTATTACGCCACGCACAAGTTCGATAAGACGACGCTCGATCCGCCACTCGGCTCGGGCCCCTATCTCGTCGACCACATGGCGCAAGGGCGCACCATCGTCTACCGGCGCAACCCCGACTATTGGGGACGCGACCTGCCGGTCAATCGCGGGCGGTGGAACTTCGACAAAATCCGCATCGAATATTTCCGCGACCGCACCGCCGGCATGGAAGCGTTCAAGGCGGGGTTCTACGATTTGCGCGAAGAGTTCACCTCGAAAGTCTGGGCGACCGAGTACGACTTCCCCGCGCTCCGCGCCGGCCGGGTCACCAAAGAGATCCTGCCCGACGAAACGCCATCGGGCACGCAAGGCTTCTTCATCAACACGCGGCGCGACAAGTTCAAAGACCCCCGCGTGCGTGAGGCGCTCGGATTGGCCTTCGACTTCGAGTGGACCAATCGTAACATGTTCTATGGCCTCTATAACCGCACCGAGAGCTTCTTCGAGAACTCGGCGATGGAGGCGGCCGGTGAGCCTTCAGTGCAAGAGCGCGCCCTGTTTGAAGGGCTTGGCGCGGATGTGCCCGAGGCGGCATTGGCGGCGGCCAAACTGCCGCCGAAGAGCGACGGCTCGGGTCAGGACCGCAAACTCCTGCTCGCAGCCGGCAAACTTCTCGACGAAGCGGGCTGGACCGTGAAGAACGGCGTCCGCGTCAATGCCGAGGGCAAGCCGTTCACCATCGAGTTCCTGACCTACGAGACGACCTTCGAGCGGGTCATCGCGCCTTATGTGAAGAATCTCAAACTGCTTGGCATCGACGCGCGCATCCGCAAGGTCGATCCGGCGCAATATCAGCAGCGCCTGAAAGGCTTTGACTTCGACATCATCACCCAGCGTTACATCATGCGGAATACGCCCGGCGTGGAGCTACGGAGCTATTTCGGCAGCAGCGCCGCCAACACCGATGGCTCGCTCAATCTCGCCGGCATCGCCGACCCCGCCGTGGATGCGCTGATCGAGCGCGTGGTGGCGGCGAAAAACCGTGAAGACCTGATAACGGCGGCGCGCGCGCTGGACCGCGTGCTGCGGGCCGGACACTACTGGGTGCCCCATTGGTACAAGGCGTCGAACTCGATCGCCTATTGGGACAAATTCTCCCGTCCAGAGACCAAGCCGCGCTTCGACCGTGGCATCCTCGATACCTGGTGGTTCGACGAGGCCAAGGCGGCTAAGGCGTCCTCCGATAGGGCGCCTCGCCCGGCGGCGGGCAGCGAGGGCTCAGATGACGAGACCTCCGATGAGGGCACCTCGCGGCTGTGGCTGATCCTTGGCGGGCTTTTCGTCCTTGGCCTGGCCGGCATCTTGTTCATGAGGAGACGCCGCAAGCCTTAGAAGCGTTCCCAGAGCCCAAAACGCAAGAATGATCGGGTTCCAACGGCTAAGAGAATCCAGTAAGCCAGAGGTTCTGGCACCGTAATTCGGACCGCCAAGGCGGGGCAGCGGCCGGACAACCCACAAGCGATAGAGAAAAATGGCCGCCTATATCCTTCGCCGCATACTTCTGATCATCCCCACCATGCTTGGCGTCATGCTGGTGACGTTCGTCATCGTGCAATTCGCGCCTGGCGGCCCGGTGGAGCGCCTGATCGCCCAGCTTTCCGGCACCGATGCCGGCGCCACGGCCAATTTCAGCGGCGGGGGTAGCGACTTCGCCGGCAGCAATCAGCCCGGCATGCCGGGGGATATCTCGGCGGCGCCATCCAAATATCGCGGGGCCCAGGGCCTCGATCCGGAATTCATCGCCAGCCTGGAGAAGCAGTTCGGCTTCGACAAGCCCGCCTATGAGCGCTTTGGCATGATGATCTGGAATTACATGCGCTTCGATTTCGGCGAGAGCTATTTCCGCGACACCAGCGTACTCAGCCTGATCGCCGAACGCTTGCCAGTGTCGATCTCGCTTGGCCTATGGATGACGCTCATCTCCTATTCCATCTCGATCCCACTCGGCATCCGAAAGGCCGTGCGCGACGGCTCGCGTTTCGACATGTGGACGAGCAGCGTGATCGTCATCGGCTACGCCATCCCAGGCTTCCTCGTCGCCGTGTTCCTGATCGTTTTGTTCGCCGGCGGCTCCTTCTTGCAGATCTTCCCGTTGCGCGGGCTGGTGTCGGACGATTTCTGGATGCTGCCCTGGTACGAGAAGATTCTCGACTATTTCTGGCATTTGATCCTGCCGCTCTTCGCCATGGCGCTGTCGGCCTTCGCCACCACCACCTTCCTCACCAAGAACTCGTTCCTTGAGGAGATCCGAAAACAATATGTGACGACGGCGCGCGCCAAAGGTCTGGCGGAAAATCAGGTGCTGTATGGCCATGTGTTCCGCAACGCCATGCTGATCGTCATTGCCGGCTTCCCCGGCGCCTTTATCGGCGCCTTCTTCGCCGGCTCGCTGCTGATCGAAACGATCTTCACCCTCGACGGGCTTGGCCTGCTCGGTTTCGAATCCATCGTGAACCGCGACTATCCCGTGGTGTTCGCCACCGTCTACATTTTCTCGCTGCTCGGCCTGTTCATCAATCTCATCTCCGACCTCACCTATACCTGGATCGATCCGCGCATCGACTTCGAGACGCGGGAGGTGTGATCCCATGGACGCCCCCACCGACGTCGCCATAACCGAGGAGGTCGCCGCGGAGGGGATTCCGCGCCCCTGGATGTCGGCGCTTAATCATCGGCGCTGGGCGATGTTCAAGGCCAACAAGCGCGGCTTCTGGTCGTTGTGGATTTTTCTGGTGCTGTTCGGGCTCAGCCTCGGCGCCGAGTTCATCGCCAACGACAAGCCTATCCTCATCGACTACAAGGGCGCGTTTTATTGGCCGATCTTCGAGGCCTATCCGGAGACCGACTTCGGTGGCATTTTCGAGACCGAGGCCGATTATCGCGACCCGGTGGTAAAGGAGCTAATCACCGATGCCGGCGGCTGGATGATCTGGCCTCCGATCCGATTCTCCTACAACACGCAGAACAAGAACCCGCCCATGGCCTTCCCGGTGAAGCCCACATGGCTGCTCACCAAGGAAGACTGCAAGCTCGCCATCGAGCGCGGGTTCCATCCCTGTAATTCCAGCCTCGAATGGAACTGGCTCGGCACCGACGACCAGGGCCGCGACGTGGTCGCCCGCATCCTCTACGGCTTCCGTATCTCTGTGCTGTTCGGCCTGACGCTGACCATCTTCGCCTCGATCGTCGGGGTGGCCGCCGGCGCGGTGCAAGGCTATTTCGGCGGCTGGACCGATCTCATATTCCAACGCTTCATCGAGATTTGGACCAGCGTGCCGCAGCTCTATCTGCTCATCATCGTCGCGGCGGTGATCGAGCCGAATTTCTGGATCTTGCTCGGCATCCTGCTCGCCTTCTCTTGGGTGGCGCTGGTGGGCGTGGTGCGCGCCGAGTTCTTGCGCGCGCGGAATTTCGAATATGTCACCGCGGCGCGCGCGCTCGGCTTGTCCAATACCAAGATCATCTTCCGACATCTGCTGCCGAACGCCATGGTGGCGACGCTCACCTTCATGCCGTTCATCCTCAACGGCTCGATCACCACGCTGACCTCGCTCGACTTCCTCGGCTTCGGCCTGCCGCCAGGGTCGCCGTCGCTTGGCGAGCTGCTGGCGCAGGGCAAGGACAATCTCCAGGCGCCATGGCTCGGGCTCACCGCCTTCGCCGTCATCGCCATTATGCTAAGCCTGCTCATCTTCGTCGGCGAGGCGGTGCGCGATGCGCTCGACCCGCGCAAGACAATGGTCTGAGGTTAAGAATGCACGGCTCCCACGATCACGGCTCCGGCGAAATGAACGCCAAGAACGAACGGCGCATGGGGCTCGCGGCGCTCATCACCGGCTGCTTCATGTTCGCCGAAGTTGCGGGCGGCATCGCCGCGGACTCCCTGGCGCTTATCGCCGACGCGGGCCACATGCTGACCGACTTTGCCTCGCTGTCGCTCGCTTGGTTCGCCTTCCGGCTGTCGCGCCGTCCAGCGGACTGGAAGCGCACCTACGGCTTCGACCGTTTTCAGGTGCTGGTTGCCTTCACCAACGGCTTGGCGCTATTCGTCATCGCCGGGTGGATCGTCTACGAGGCCATCGAGCGCCTGATGACAACGCCGGAAGTGTCCGGCGGCATCATGGTCGTCGTCGCGGTGGTGGGGCTGTTGGTGAATCTGGTGGCGTTCTGGCTGCTGCTCGGCGCCGACCGCGAAAATCTCAACGTGCGTGGCGCCGCCATCCACGTGCTTGGCGATCTTCTCGGCTCCGTCGCGGCGCTGATCGCCGGCGCGGTGATCCTGCTGACCGGCTGGATGCCGATCGACGCCCTGCTGTCACTGCTGGTCGCCGCCATCATCACGCGCAGCGGCTGGTATGTGGTCGCGGCCTCCGCCCATATTCTGCTCGAAGGCGCGCCGAAGGAGATGGACACGCGGGAAGTCGGACCCGACCTGGCGGACAATGTCGAAGGGGTCGAGGACATCCACCATGTGCATGTGTGGTCGATCACCCAGAAGCGCACCATGGTGACGCTGCACGCTCAGATTGGCGATGCGGAGGATTCCGACAAGATCGTGAAGTGCATCAAGAAGCGGCTCAAGGACAAGTTCGGCCTTAGCCATGCCACCGTCGAGATCGAGCGCTGCACTTGCGCCGATGATGACGCCGAACAGGCGAAAGCATGACCAAAGACGCACTCCTGTCCATCGACGATTTGTCCGTGGATTTCCGCGCGGGCGACACCGTCACCCATGCGGTCAAGAAACTGTCCTTCGACATCAAGAAGGGCGAGACCCTGGCACTCGTCGGCGAGTCCGGCTCGGGCAAGACGGTCACGGCGCTGTCGATCCTGCAACTCCTGCCCTACCCGCCGGCGGAGCATCCTTCCGGCGCCATCCACTTCCAGGGCGAGAACCTTCTGGCGCTGCCGGAAAACGGCTTGCGCCACGTGCGCGGCAACAAGATCTCCATGATCTTCCAGGAGCCGATGACCTCGCTGAACCCGCTCCACACCATCGAGCAGCAGATCGCCGAAGTGTTGCGCATCCATAAGGGTCTGTCGGGGAAGAAATGCCGGGCGCGCGTGCTCGACCTCCTCACCAAGGTCGGCATCGAAGACCCGGAGGGCCGGCTGCCGTCTTACCCGCACCAGCTTTCCGGTGGCCAGCGGCAGAGGGTGATGATCGCCATGGCGCTCGCCAACGAGCCGGACCTACTGATCGCCGACGAGCCGACCACGGCGCTGGACGTCACCATCCAGGCGCAGATTCTCGAACTTCTCCTAAAGCTCAAATCCGAGTCCGACATGGCGATGCTGCTCATCACCCATGATCTCGGCATCGTGCGCAAGATGGCCGACCATGTGTGCGTCATGAAGGACGGCGAGATCGTCGAGCGTGGCGTGACCAAGGACATCTTCGACCATCCGAAGCACGCCTACACCAAGCACCTGATCGCGTCCGAGCCCAAGGGTTCGCCGCCGCCGGCCAACCCAAACGCCAAAGTGATCCTTAAGACCGAGGACTTGCGCGTGTGGTTTCCCATCAAGCGTGGCTTTCTCCGGCGCACGGTCGGCCACATCAAGGCGGTGGACGGTATCGACCTGGAGGTCAAAGAGGGACAGACGCTTGCCGTCGTCGGCGAGTCCGGCTCTGGCAAGACGACCCTGGGACTCGCTTTGCTGAGACTGATCTCGAGCGAGGGGCCGATCGTTTATCTCGGCAACCGTATCGACGGCTTGGATTCAAAACGCATGCGCCCGTATCGGCGCGATTTGCAGATCGTGTTCCAAGATCCTTACGGCTCGCTCAGCCCGCGCATGTCGATCGGCCAGATCATCGAGGAAGGGCTCACCATCCAGAACCCGGGTTTGACCCGGGACGAGCGCGGTGAGCGCGTCACCAATGCGCTGAAGGAAGTCGGCCTCGATGCCAGCTTCGCTCATCGCTATCCGCACGAATTCTCGGGCGGCCAGCGCCAACGCATCGCCATCGCCAGGGCGCTGGTGCTTGAGCCGAAATTCCTCATTCTGGATGAGCCGACCTCGGCGCTCGACGTGTCGGTGCAGGCGCAGATCGTCGATCTGTTGCGCGACCTTCAGCGCCGCCACAAGCTGGCTTATCTGTTCATCAGCCACGATCTGAAAGTGGTGCGGGCCTTAGCCAACTCCATCATCGTACTGCGCCACGGCAAGGTGGTGGAACAAGGCACGGCGCGCAGCGTGTTCTCCAAGCCGAAGACGGACTACACCAAGGCGCTGCTGGCGGCGGCGTTCGACTTGGAAGCGACCAAGGGGACCGAGGTCGCAACTTAGCGGGTTCTATCCTCGCCCGAGAGCTGCAGACGCCGCACACCCGTCACCTCAAAGCCCGCGGTTTTGATGCGGTCCTTCGCTTGCGCGAAAGGCTCGATCTCGACGGCCATGTGAAAAGCGTTGGCGTGAAGAAAGTCGTCGGCGCTCGTCATGATGCCCACATGGCCATCCCAGAATATGAGATCGCCCCGCGCCAGCTCAGCCCCGCCCTGCCAATCGATTTCGTCACCGGTCTCTGCCGCCTGCATATCCGCATCGCGCGGCACCGCATGACCCGCAGCGGCAGCGGCAAGCTGCACCAGGCCTGAGCAGTCGGTGCCAACGCTGGTTCGTCCGCCCCACAGATAAGGCGTGCCGAGAAAACCTTCCGCAACGGCGACATAGTCCGGGGCGATCACCCCTAAAGGCACGGCATGGGCCCCGTAGACGAAGCCACCGCTCTCAAGCTGCAAATAGCTCCCAACAGACTTTGCCACGGCGATGTTGGCGTTCAGGCTGAGCAGGGCCAGCGGCGGCACCTTTGAATCAGGCTCCGGGAACACATAGGTGCGCAACGCCGCGATGCGATGGGTCGGCACGGTGACATTCGGGACCAGCCCCGCGCTCGGCATGTAACCGACATAGCCGTCCTGATCGAGCTGGACCCAGGCCCAACCCTCGTTCTCGTCATAGACGGTCAGGGTCTCCCCCAGCAGCGCCTCGGTATTCAGGGTCGAGTCAGACCGGGGCTCGCTGCGTAACGGCAGCGACGGCGCGGCGACCTGGTGCGGCTGGCCCGCTACGTAGCGTTCGGCTTGCACCGTGCCCCGCAGCGTCTCGGCGGCGAGATCCGGCCGATACGCACGGCGGCGCGGGTCGGGTGTGGTCACGACCCAAGCTCTTGACGGAAGAACTCGAACAGCGCGCGCGCGGCCTGCGGCTCACCGCCATGGGGCCGGCCCGGTGTTTCGCGCGGCACCCAGCCATAGATATCGAGATGGGCGAAATGCTTGGCGTCCTTGACGAAGCGCCTGAGGAACAGCGCCGCCGTCACCGAGCCGGCGAAGCCACCCTCGGAGATATGACTGACGTCGGCGACCTTGCTCTTGAGCAGCTTGTCGTAATTCGCCCAGAACGGCATGCGCCATAGCGGATCGCCAACGGCGTGACTGGTGCCGAGGAGCTGGCAGGCGAAATCGTCGTCGTCGGTATAGAGCGGCGGCAATTCGGGGCCGAGCGCCACCCGCGCCGCGCCGGTCAAAGTGGCGATCGTGATGAGATAGTCGGGCGCTTCCTCGTCGGCAAGGCTGATAGCGTCCGCCAGCACCAGGCGTCCTTCAGCATCGGTGTTGCCGATCTCGACCGTCATGCCGTTGCGGCTGGTCAGCACATCGCCGGGCCGGAAGGCATTACCGGCGATGGAATTCTCGGCCGCCGGGATCAACACGCGAAGCCTGATGGGCAGTTTCGCGCGCATGACCATCGCCGCGAAGGCGATCGCGGCCGCCGCCCCGCCCATGTCTTTCTTCATCAGCCCCATGCTGTTGCCGGGCTTGATGTTGAGGCCACCGGTATCGAAGGAGATGCCCTTGCCGATGATCGTCACCTTGGGCGCATGCTCCGAGCCCCAGTGCAGATCGATGAGCCGTGGCAGCCGGTCGCTGGCGCGCCCCACCGCATGGATCATGGGGAAATTGTCGGCCAGAAGGATCTTGCCCTCGGTCACCTTGATGGTGCCGTCGAATGTGTTGGCCAGGTCGCGGGCGGCGGTCTCAATCTCCGCCGGGCCGAGATCGTTGGCCGGCGTGTTGATGAGATCGCGCCCGAAATAGAGCCCCTCGGCCAGGGCCAAGATCTGATCCCGGTTGGCGCCTTCGGGAAGCACCAAACGGATCGGTTTCTTTGGCCCCGAACTCTTGTAGCGGGTGAAGCGGTAGCCGCCGCCAAGGAAGGCGAGCGCGGCAAGGTCCGGATCGGGAAGCTTCGTGGCGAAGCGGTAATCGCCTGGCGGCAACGCGCCCGGCAGAACGCCGGTGAGCATGGGGGTTTTCGCCGCCCAGTCCTCGCCGCCCGTGCCCAATAGCACCGCGCCAATGGCACCAGCCTCGCCCGGCAATAGCAGCACCGACCCTTCCGTGGGCTTCCAGCCCCGCGCCTCGACCCAAGCCCGCTCCGCAGCCTCAAGCCCGGCAAGATCAACGTCGGAGGCGATCAGCCTGATGGGAATGGCCGGAGCGCCGTGCTCAAGCAGCAAATCTTCGAGATGGCGGCGCGTGGTGTCGAGCGTCATCGCTTTGGTGGGCATGGAAAATCCGGATGCATCTTGAAGGGGAAGCGCATTAATGGCAGGGGAGCGGAACCATGACAATGGCGGAAGGGGTTTCGATGACGGACACAGGCTACACGCTCGTAATTGGGGACAAGAACTACTCGTCGTGGAGCTTGCGCCCCTGGATCGCGATGAAACAGTGCGGCATTCCCTTCGTGGAGGAGCGCGTCAGGCTCCGGCTGCCCGACAGCAAGGCCGAAATCTTTCGCCATTCGCCGTCGGGCAAGGTGCCGGCGCTCAAGACCGATGTGGGCGTGATCTGGGACAGCATGGCCATTGCCGAATATCTTGCCGAGCAGCATCCGGAAGCCAAGCTCTGGCCCGAAGATCGAGGAACACGGGCGGCGGCGCGCGTCGTTTCCGCCGAGATGCATTCGAGCTTCGTGGCGCTGCGCAACGACATGCCCATGGACCTGGCATCGCAGATCCCGGCACCCGCCTTAAGCGATGCGCTCGAAGCCAATATCAGACGGGTCGTGGCCATCTGGATGGATACAAAGAGGCGGTTCGGCCAGGGCGGCCCGTTGCTATTCGGCGACTTTACCAACGCCGATGCCATGTATGCCCCGGTGGCGACGCGGTTTCGCACCTATGGGCTCGATCTCGCGCGCTTCGGCGACGACGGCACGGCTGCCGCCTATGTGGACGCGATCTACGCCCTGCCCGCCATGGAAGAATGGACCGAGGGCGCCAATGCGGAGATGCAGGCCCGCGCCAACGATTAGGCTCCAGCATGCCGCGGAAATCCGGGGCAAAGTGCTGATGGTTAAGACTTTCTTGACGCCTGTCTCACATCATAACGGCATTGCATTACGAGACGCCGGACCCATAACCGCGCGCGTTAAGGATTGCTTTTGCCATGGCGAATTTTTCCCGCTCCCGCCGTTCTATGATCGTGGCCTTATTGGTGACCACCGCTGCGGCGACCCTGCTTGGCGCGTGCAGCCAGACGGGCAAGCTGTTTTCGAAGAGCAGCGCCTTAAGCCCGTTGACCGAGGTGAAGATGTCGCCGCAAGAGGCGGCAAGCGCCACGCAGAGATGGGCCGCTGCCTACGCCGCCAAGCCCAAAGACCCGCAAATGGCCCTCGGCTACGCCAAGTCCTTACGGGCAATTGGCCTCAAGGACCGGTCGCTTGAGATCCTGAAGACCGCCTACCGTGCCGACCCGACCAACGGCGAGGTGGCGGCCGAACTTGGCCGCGTTGCCCTTGAGACGGGCCATCTTGACATTGCCACGCATGCGCTGAAATCGGCCGAGTCCCAAGGCGTCGTCGACTGGAGAACCCTGTCGGCACAAGGCACCCTGCGCGCCAAAAAAGGCAACCATGCCGAAGCCCAGAAATACTACCTGGCGGCGTTGGAGAAAAATCCCGACGCCATTTCGGTGACCAACAATCTGGCTCTGTCCTTTGCACTCGACGGCAACGCCAAGAAATCCGAGACGCTGCTGCGGCAGGCTGCCGCCAACGGCCAAGAGGACAAACGCACGCGTCAGAACTTGGCGCTGGTGCTTGGGCTCCAAGGCAAGTTCGACGAGGCACAGCAAGTCGCGTCCGTCGACATGAGCGAGGCCCAAGCCAAATCCAGCATGTCCTATCTGCGCAATATGCTCGACACGCCGGTTCAATTCGCCGCCGCCCCGCCAAAGCCGGCGCCCAGCGCTCCCGCGTCGGCCGAGGATTGGTCGCCCTTCGCCTCCCAGGGGCCCGCCGCGGCGCAGAAGCCGATCCAGACGGCGTCCAAGGCGTCATCCAAGACGGCGACCCAACGCCAGACCGCCAAGGCGCAGATCGTGACGCCGGTCGTTGAGATTCAGGCGCCAGCCAAGATCGCCCAAGCGCCGACGAGCCTGCTCAGAACCAAACTCGATTAATCGAATAATCCACGACTTGAGGGCTGAAGCGCGAAGCGCCGCCTAGGCACGTGCGCG
>SDBT01013242.1_pt1 | contig 13234 bp, 12 predicted proteins | sample 2277101 | NCBI WGS metagenome assembly SDBT01 (sample SAMN10404973, study PRJNA504765) | marine sediment metagenome | isolation source: marine sediment core GS10_PC15, 103 cmbsf | place: Arctic Ocean: Southern Knipovich Ridge | collected 2010 | reverse complement strand
GGCCATGCTCGAAGGCTTCTCGTCCTTGGCGGCCCAATGCCGCTGGCGGATGCCCGTCACCTGGTAGACGTATTGTTCGGTAATGTCGGGATAACACTCGACAAGTTCGGCGTTGGTGACGATCCGCTCGGGCAGATAGGTCCCGATGCCGGAGATCACGACGCCGTCGCGTGGCGCTACCGCGGGGCGGAGAATCGAGGCAATCGGCTCTTCCTGGGGCGATTCTTCGCAAGCGGCGGCCGGCGGAATCCAGTCCTTCATCTCCGGGTCGGACGTTTCGATCTCCATCACCGGGTCGCTCAGCAGGATCGTCTCGCCTTCGAGATGAAACAGTCGGATGACCATTCCGTCGCAGGGGGCCTCGAAATCGAACACCGACTTTGCGCTGTCGACCTGCGAGAGCACCTGTCCCTTGTGGAAGCGGTCGCCCTCGGCCACGTTCCACTCGATGATCGTGGCTTCGATCTCGGCGGCGCCCTGGGCAGGCAGGTGAAGCGGCATCCTGAACGGTCCGTCGTCCATTAACTATCTCCAAACATCTCGGTCACACCCGCCAGGATCTTTTCGGCACTCGGCCGGTAGTGCGACTCCAACTCGGGTGCAAAGGGCACCGGCACGTCGGGTGCGGCGAGCAGTTTCGGCAGGCACTGCAAGGCGTTGCCCTGCTGCCGCACGATCGAGGAGATGATCGTATCGCCCATCCCCTGCGTGGCCCCGCATTCCTGCACCACCATCAAGCGGCCCGTCTTCCTCACCGATGCAATGATCGGGGCCAGTTTCAGCGGTTGCAGGACGAACGGGTTCCAAACCTCGATCGACCGGTCCGACTCGGCCGCCGCGGCAATCGCTTCGTGGACCATCGCGCCGAGGGCCACCAGTGTCAGTTCCGAGCCCTCGGTGTAGCGGCGTGGCCTCCAAACGGCGTCGAGGTTTCCGTCGAAGTCGATCTCCCCGGCCGTGCTCCAGTAGAGCAGCTTGTGTTCGAACACCAGGCAGGGGTTATTGTCGTAGAACCCGGCCAGCAGTGCCTCGAAGGTTTCCTGCGGCGTGGCCGGATAGAGCAATTTCAGTCCCGGGAAGCGGCTCCAGAGGCCCTCGAACTCGCCCGAGTGAAACGGGCCCATCGTCAGACCGCCGCCGCAAGGCAGCCGCAACAGGATCGGGGCCGGCGAGCCGGTGCGAAAGTACCAGGTCCCCGCGTTGAGACCCAACTGGGTGACCGCCTCGGTCGAAAAATCGGCGAACTGGAACTCGATGATCGGGCGGGTGCCTACCTGTGAGGCCCCCAAGGCGAAACCGACCGTGGCCGGCTCGCAAATCGGCATGTCGATCACCCGCCCCCGCCCGTAGCGGTCGATCAGCCCCTTGCAGGTTTTGAAGGCCGACCCGTAGGTGCCCACGTCCAGTCCGGCAAGGAAGGCTTCCGGATTGTTCGCCAGAATGAAGTCCAAGGCACGATTGACGGCCTCGCCGTTCTTTGCCCGGGCGATCTTCACCGGCTTGACGGCCGCCGGAGACGAGTCGGCGTAGACGCTCCAGCCGTGCGTCTCGGGTTTGGGCCTGGCAACCTTCAGGCTTTCGGTTACCACGCGGTTGATCTGCTCGTCGATGGCGTCCTCTACCTCCGCCAACTCGCTCTCGGGAACCTCGAACTCGTCGCGGAGGGTACGCCGCGTGACGGGCAGCGGGTCGCGTTGCTGCCACTGCTGTAGTATCTCGGGGCGAATGTAATCTGCCTTGTCGTAGGCCGCGTGACCTTGCAGGCGTAGCGTCATGCACTCGATGATCGCCGGCGCCGGCTCGTTGCGCATGGCATCGAGCGCATCGCAGACGGCCGAGTAGACGGTCCAGGGGTCCAGGCCGTCGATCGTCCGTCCGGCAATGCCATAGCCGACGGCGCGGTCGGAAAGGTGCTTACAGTTGTACTGGTCGGCGGTCGGTGTGGAAAAGGAATAGCGGTTGTTCTGCACGAGGAAGACGACCGGCACGTTGTGTACCGAGGCCACGTTGAGCGACTCGTGGAACTCTCCCGTGCTGCTGCCGCCGTCGCCGACGACCGTCAGCCCGAAGGCGTCCTCGCCACGTTTCCGCGCGGCCCAGGTGCCACCCACGACCAGGCTAAGCATTCTTCCCAGGTGCGAGATCATGGAAAACCGCCGCATTTTCGCGTCGCCGTGATGGGCGTTTCCTTCGCGTCCGTGCGTGGGGCTGTCGGCGTTGGCTAGATACTGGCAGAGCAGATCCTTAGGCGTCGCGCCCCAGAGTAGATGCGAGGCGAAATCGCGGTGCAGCAGCGAGACCACGTCGCGGCCGGGCCGAAACGGCATCGCCATGCCCACCGCAGTCGCCTCGTTGCCGGCACTGCTGGTTACGGTCCCCTTGACGTATCCCTTGCGGTACAAATCGAGTAGCCGCTGCTCCATTCGGCGGGAATAAACCATCACCGAGTAGGCCGCGCAGTAGAACTCCTCGCGCGAAAGCCGCTCGGGAAAGCGCGGCAACTCGGGCATCGACCGATGTGCCGAGTCGATCCGCAGCAGCCCCCGGTCACCGGGCGTACGGGCCGTCGGCCCGACGATCGTGTGGGAGACGTGAAAATGGTTATCGGCCCGCGTCGTGCCGACATCATGGGTGTCCAGGTTTGAAGCCACGTCCGTGCCTTTTCGCTAACGAGTAACCACCCGGTCCGCCGGGGCCACATCGCCGGGCGGACTTCCACCGACTATAGGCTGTCAATACCACGAATCTTCGGTTCTCGCAAGCCGACATAGAAGGCCGACCACGCGGCGACGGGTCATCGAAGGCATAAGACGAGCCATAACTCTGGGCGGATTCTAACGGTGAGTTCTTACCGTGTCACTGCCAATCCGCTAGTTTCCGCGGGAATAGCCCATACTGGCATGGCGAGAGGCCTCGGCGGGGCAGATCGAGGCGGTCGGTGGGGACGATGTAATAGGTGTGTTGTTTACCCAAGAATTACAGGGGGCGACGGCGACCGAGATTGCCTATTCCTCCTTGCGGCCCTATACCCCCGAAACTCTCCTCTCCGATAATGTCCCGGAACGAGCCATCTGTGGCGCTCGATGAGGTATGGATACGGGACAGTTCACCGCGAATCACACTTGACATATTGACGCCAATATGATACATATTGATGTATGAGAACGACTATTCGCCTTGACGACCTGCTCCTGACCGAGGCCAAGCAATTGGCAGCGCGGACGGGCCGGACTCTCACTTCGATCATCGAAGACGCCTTGCGCGAGGCGCTTGCTCGACGCAAGAACAAGACCGGTAGCCGACGGGTTCGTCTCAAACAGGCCAACCTGGGGAGACTCCATGGCGGAGTCAGCCTGGACCACAACGCGGAACTTCTTGACCTAATGGACGGGTCGACCTGATGGACGAGTCAACCTAATGGACGGGGCCGATGCTGCTGATTGACGTCAACGTACTGGTCTACGCGTTTGGCAAAGGTCCGCCGGAGAACGCCCCCTATACGGCCTGGTTGGAAGAAGTGCTCAACGGCGACCAGGCATACGGCATCGCCGACCTCGTGCTCAGCGGTTTTCTGCGAATCGTCACGCATCCGCGAGTTTTCGAGTCGCCCGCGACGATCGAACAGGCGATGGCTTTCGCCGAGCAGGTTCGTGGCCGAGGGCATTGTGTGAGTATTGCACCGGGCCCGCGCCACTGGGATATCTTCACCCGGCTGTGCCGCACGGGTTCCGTCCGCGGCAATCTCGTCCCCGACGCTTATCTCGCCGCATTGGCCATCGAATCGGGCAGCGAGTGGATCAGCACCGACCGCGGCTTCGCCCGCTTTCCCGGACTGCGGTGGCGGCATCCGCTGGAGTAAGATGGAATCCGATCGGTCGGGTCGTTACGAATGGGCGTGGATGGTCTGGGCTCCCACATTCGCAGTTCACGAAATCAGCGCCCGAGATTGTCACAGGGGGCTATCTGGGTTATCTTGAACGTCACCACACAAGTCACTTACCGCCACGATGGTTAGGAGAACGGAAATGAAAAGTACGCACAGGCTCGTTGGATGTTTACTTTGTTGTCTCTTCTGGACGTGTTGCTCCGATGGGCTGGCGGCAGATGCCCAACCGAAAACACTTGCATCCCCGGCCAAGCCGCTTTTTCATCGTGCGCCGTTACTCCCCGGCGAGTTTGCCATGATGCCTCTGGGTAGCGTGAAGCCCCGTGGCTGGCTGCGGAAACAATTGGTGATACAGGCCGAGAGCCTGGTCGGGCGTATGGACGAGTTTTATCGCATGCTCGACGACAGTGCCTGGCTCGGCGGCGACGGGCAAGCGTACCAATGGGCGCCCTACTACGCCGACGGGATCGTTCCGCTGGCGTATCTGCTGGACGACCCCAAGCTGATCGAGAAGGCCCACAAGTGGGTCGGGTGGTCGCTCGACAATCCGCACGAGAGCGGTTGGATCGGTCCGCCCGTCGAGAAACTGTATCGGCCCTGGGGGTTGTGGTATCCGACGCCCATGCTCAAGGCCTACGTTCAGTATTACGAAGCGACCGGCGATAAACGTGTGCTGCCCGTCTTGACGAATTTCTTCAAGTGCATGCAACGCCGCATGGAAGGACCGGCTTCCGGCGAGGTGGAACTCACCGTCGGCGAACACGACATCAAAGTCACCTATTTCGATTTCGCCGGCAACCGCGGACTGAAGGTCTATTACGCAGGTCCCGGCATCGAGCGGCGCCCGATTCCCGCCGACGTGCTCTCCTCGCTGAAATACGAAGCCTTCGAGGGGAAATGGAAGAAGGCGGCCAACCGCGACCTGCTCGAACCGGATGCAACCACCGAGCCGTGGAAAAAGATGCCCGATCTGAAGTCGCTCCCGGTGGTAAAGTCGGGCAAGGCCGACAACTTCGATATCTCGCTGGCCGAACGCAAAAACGCTTTTGCCATGCGTTTTACCGGCAAGATTAAGATTGCCGAAAAAGGCCCCTATCGCTTCTTTCTGGTTTCCGACGACGGCAGCAAGTTGTACATCAACGGGAAAGAACTCGTCGATCACGACGGTATTCACCCGATGCTCGAAGGCGGGCTCTATCCCAGTTGGGCCTCGCAGCGCTGGGGCGACAAGGCTTACGTTGCCGCGTGGTTGTACGACCGGACGGGCGATAAATTCCTGATCGACGTGATCGAGCAATTCAAGAAGCACGGGCGCAACTGGAGCAAGGATCTGACCGAGTTGCCCTATCGCAAGAAGAGCAAGGGCTGGAGCCACACGACGCACGGGGTGAATATCGGCATGGGCATCAAATCGCCCGGTATGGCCTACCTGCTCACCAAGGACCCCTACGATCGCGACGCCACCAAGAAGGGGCTCGACAACCTGGATAAGTATCACGGCACGCCCGTCGGCATCTTCACGGCCGACGAGTGTCTGGCCGGCCGCAATCCGGTCGCCGGAACCGAACTTTGCGCGGTGATCGACGAGATGTTTTCGATCGAGGTTCTGCTCTCGATCCTTGGCGACTCCGAACTGGCCGACCGGCTCGAGTTGATAACCTACAACGCCTGGCCGGCCACGCTCGACGCCACCAATTGGACGCACCAGTACGACCAGCAGGTCAATCAGGTCGTCTGCAGTCACTTCAAGCGCCCCTGGACTTCGAACGGTCCCGCGTCGAACATCTTCGGGCTCGATCCGAACTTCCCGTGCTGCACGGCCAACATGCCGCAAGGATGGCCCAAGTTCGCCGCCAACGTCTGGATGGCCAGTCCGGACAAGGGACTCGTGGCCGTGGTCTACGCGCCGTCGGCAGTCATGACCGTGGTCGGCGACGGCCAGAAGGTGAAGGTCATTGAGGAGACCGAGTATCCGTTCGACGGCACGATCAAGTTTACCGTTGAAACAGACAAACCGGTCGAATTCCCGCTCTACGTGAGAATCCCCGCCTGGGCCGACGGGGCGAACGTCGCTACGCCTGACGGCAAAACGTCGCCCAAGACAGGCCAATACTTCAAGGTCGAACGCGAATGGAAAAACGGCGACGTGCTCACTGTCGAACTCCCCATGCGACTCGAAGTGGACCAGTGCGACGGCGGCTACGTTGTCCGACGTGGTCCGCTGGTCTACGCGTTGCAGATCGGCGAGGACTGGCGCAAGACCGGCAAGCCGTGGCCCGATTTCGAGAACAAGCCGGCCGAAGCGGCCGACTTCGAGGTCCATCCGACAACGCCATGGAACTACGCCCTGTTGATCGACCCCGAAAAACCGGAGGATTCGATCACGGTCGAACGGCGCGAGATCGGCGATTACATCTTCGATTCGCGGGACCCGCCGTTGGTGCTGAAAGTCAAGGGGCGACGCGTGCCGAGCTGGAAGTTGGATGAGTTCCAGAACGCCGGCCCGCTGCCAAAAAGCCCGGTGCAATCTGCCGAGAAACTGGAAGACCTATCGCTGATTCCGTATGGAGCGGCCAAGCTGCGAGTGACTGTGTTTCCGATCTTGGAGAAGTAGAGGCGGCCGTTGGGATGAGTCCACGGCAAAACGCTTTCGGCACAATCTGGCTGGAGAAGGTGGTCGTCTCTACATGGATGGCTATTGACTCGCATGCGGAGATCGCGAGAATGGATGTTCGCGCTACCTCTTTGTGGGGGTGGCTTGGATCAATCGGCTCGGTGCCCCACTCATCGTCAGGCGTACAATATAGTAAAAGGGAAGCAGATGCTGAGTCAGGAGCGTGCCGACGAACTCATGGCAGTGTCGAAGCGATGTGCCAATCCATTGAACATCCATTTCCCACTTATCGGCGATTCGCTGCAATTGGACGTTGAGGCGGAGGACGGGAGTGAGAAATTCATCCTGGACGTGCATCGGAAGGGGAAGATCAAGATAACCAAATGCACTTACATGGAACGATATGAAGTCGTTGAGATCTTGCTGCGACTCGATGTGGACGGACCACCGCACGAGAATCCCGATGGCGAAGAGATGCCGTCACCCCATCTGCATATTTATCGCGAGGGCTACGCCGACAAGTGGGCAATACGGGTGCCCGCGGAATTTACAAACACGAGTGATCTGGTCGGTACGCTACAGGACTTCATGAAATACTGTAACGTTCGGAACTGTCCCAGCATCCAACGTGGGGTTGAGTAATGGCTACTGACTGCAAAAATCTGGTGGACGCGTATCTTGCTTGGCTACGGGACAAGATCACGACTGTCGACATCAATGGCGTTTGCGAAATCACCACCCCATTCCTGGACCGCCATAACGATCGGCTGCAGATATACGTCGTGCGGAAAGGAGATCAACTCCACCTTACAGACGATGGCTATATCATGGGCGATCTCGAGAGTTCTGGTTGCCTTCTTGATACACCACGTCGACGGGGACAACTCGACACAGTCTTGAATGGATTTGGCGTTCGAGAGCAAGACGGAGAGTTGGTAGTGGAGGGCAGTGAACGCGATTTTCCGAAAAAGAAGCATGCCTTGATCCAGGCTATGTTGGCCGTCAACGATATGTTTGTGATGGCCAAACACCAGGTTACTCATCTTTTCTTTGAAGACGTAGAACGTTTCCTTGCCGACCGAGAAGTAAGATGTTCGCCAAACGTTTCATTCACTGGCCGTAGCGGATTCCTGCACAAGTATGATTTCGTGATTCCTTCGTCGAAAACGCAGCCGGAGCGTATTCTACGTGCAATAAACAGACCAGACCGGGCGAGTGCCCAGGTGATGATCTTTTCGTGGAGTGACACGAAGGACGTTCGGCCGCCAAACTCCAAAGCCTATGCTATTCTCAATGATAGCGAAGGCGAGCCAAGCACAGATGTACTGGGGGCCTTCTCGCAGTACGGAATAGAATGTATCCCGTGGACGCGGCGCGAGGACTATGTGGAGCAACTGGCCGCCTGATTGGGGCCGAAAAGAGCCCTGTTCGTCTGGGAGCCTGTCCAAGAAACAATAACCTGCCAACCCGCAATCGCTACTTCGCTCGGCGGGCGACGCGGAGTTGGGCACGGGCCTGATCGACGGCGCGGGCACGGGCCTCTTGAGCGTCGGCAGTGGTGGCCGAGCGGGAACGGGCCGTGGCGAGTTGCTCCTCGGCCACTGCCGTGTCGATATCTTCGGCCAGGATCGCCCGGGAGGTCAGTACATTGACGACCCCGCCTGTCACTTCGACGAATCCGCCCTCGACGTAGTAGCAGACGGTCTCCCCGTGCGAGACGATCCGCAGTTCCCCGCAGCCGAGTCGGCCGATCATCGGCGTGCGGCCCGGGGCGACGCCCAACTCGCCGTCGAACAACGGCAACGCCACAAACTCCGCCGGCACGTCGCAGACGGTCTGTTCGGGTGTAACCAGGACGCAATGGACTTCGGGGTGGATCATGGGGAAGATAGTGGGCAGTGGGTAGTGGGCAGTGGGTAGTGGGCAGTGGGTAGTGGACGGTAGGTGTCGCCGTACCGGCGACCGCTAAACACTGTTCGTCATTCGTCATTCGTGCTTCGTCATTTCCCCTCTTCCATCTTTTTTGCTTGCTCCTCGGCCTGCTCGATTACGCCTACGTACATGAAGGCTTGCTCGGGTAGGTGGTCCCATTTGCCGTCGGCTAGTTCCTCGAAACTGCGGATGGTGTCTTCCAACGGGGTGATCTCGCCCGGCTTGCTGGTGAAGACCTCGGCCACCAGGAACGGCTGCGATAGGAACCGCTCCATTCGCCGGGCACGATGCACGACCAGCTTGTCCTCTTCGCTCAGTTCGTCCACGCCCAAGATGGCGATGATGTCCTGCAACTCGCGATACCGCTGCAAGGTCCGCTGCACCCGTCGAGCGATGGCATAGTGGCGGTCGCCGACGTATTGCGGATCGAGGATCCGGCTGGACGAGGCCAGCGGATCGACGGCCGGGTAGATGCCCTTCTCTGAAATCGAACGTTCCAGGTAAATGAACGCGTCGAGTTGGCTGAATGCAGTGGCCGGGGCCGGGTCGGTCGGATCGTCGGCCGGCACGTAGACCGCCTGCACCGAGGTGATCGCTCCCTTGTCGGTCGAGGCGATCCGCTCCTGCAACTGGCCCATCTCGGTAGCCAGCGTGGGCTGATAACCGACCGCCGAAGGCATCCGTCCGAGCAGTGCCGAGACTTCGGCGCCGGCCTGCGAGAAACGGAAGATGTTGTCGATAAACAGCAGCACGTCGGTCCCGGTGCTGTCGCGGAAATACTCGGCCATCGTCAGTGCCGAGAGACCTACCCGCAACCGGGCACCCGGCGGCTCGTTCATCTGGCCGAAAACCATGCAGGTCTGCGAGAGCACGTTGCGACCCGTATCGTCGATCTTGGCCTCCTGCATTTCCAGCCAGAGGTCGTTGCCCTCGCGGGTCCGCTCGCCGACGCCAGCAAAGACGGAGTACCCGCCGTGCGCCGACGCGATCCGGGCGATCAACTCGGTGAGGATAACCGTTTTTCCCAGCCCGGCCCCGCCGAACAGCCCCGCCTTGCCGCCGCGAACGAAGGGCGTCAACAGGTCGATCACCTTGATGCCCGTCTCGAAGATCTCGGTCTTGGTCGACAGTTCGGTCACCTCGGGCGGGTCGCGGTGGATGGGCCAATACTCTTCGGCCTCGACCGGTCCGCGGCCGTCGACCGGATCGCCCGTGAGGTTGAACACGCGGCCGAGGGTCACCTTGCCGACGGGCACGTGGACCGGCCCGCCCGTGTCGACGCAGTCCATCCCGCGGATCATGCCGTCGGTGCTTCCCAGGGCCACGCAGCGGACGCGACCGCCGCCGAGGTGCTGTTGGACCTCGCCGGTGAGGTCCAGCTTGATCCCCTTCAGCTCGGAGACGATCTTTACGGCGTTGTAGATCGACGGCAGCCGGTTGTCGGGAAACTCGGCATCGAAGGTAGAACCGATCACTTGGGTCACGCGGCCGACGTTCTTCTCGGCCGTACCGCCGGCGGTAGGTGTAGCAGTCGCCATACTAAATTATCCCTGTAGTCTTGTTCTCTTATTCGCTGATCGCCTCCGCCCCGCCGATAATCTCCAGCAGTTCGGAAGTAATCTGGCCCTGTCGGGCACGATTGTAAACCATCGTCAGGTGGCTGATCATCGAGTCGGCGTTTTCGGTAGCCGACTTCATCGCGACCATTCGGGCAATTTGCTCGCTGACGGCCGAGTCGAGGAAGCACTTGAACATCTTGATCTTGAAACTCGTCGGCACGACCTCTTCGAGGATGCTCTCGGCCGAGGGCAGGAACTCGAATTCGGTCGCCACGGCCGGCTCTTGGTCCTCGTCGCCGAGGCCCTCCAGATCGGCCAGCGGCAACACGGTCTCGACCACCGCCCGCTGCCGGCCGGCCGACTCGAACTTCACGTAGGCCACGTCCAGCCGGTCCAACTCGCCGGCCTCGAACGACGCCAGATAGCGGCCGGCCAACAACTCGACCTCCTCGAACGTCGGCTGGTCCTCGAAGTGGGTGAACGTCTCGTCGAGTTCCATCCGGCGAAACCGGTAGGAGGAGATGCCCCGCTTGCCTGAGACCTCCAAAGCGACCTCGGGCACGGTCTGGCACAATTCCTTGTAACGCGAGAGGCCCAGCCGCAACACGTTGCCGTTGTATCCGCCGCACATCCCCCGGTTGGCCGAGAGCACCAGCAGGATCGCCTTGCGGGTCTCGTCGCGCGGCTCCAGCAGCGGGTGGCTGACTTCCAAGCCGCTGTGGGTCAGGTCGGCGACCAGGGCGGTTATCCGCTCGGTATAGGCCGTGGCTGCGGTCGCCCGATCCATGGCGCGCTTGAACTTCGCCGTAGCGATCAGTTCCATCGTCCGCGTAATCTTACGGATGTTGCGGATCGATTTTCGGCGTTTGTCCAGGGCGCGGGCTTTGGCCATAGTGAGGAGTTAAGGGTTGGAGGCTAGGGAATGGATTGTCGGATCGTCAATTTACAATTTGCAATTTACAATTACCAATTTTCAATTCTTCTTCAGTGTGAAGCCGCAAGCGGCCTATACGGTTGCGGTTTCCTGTGTCCCGGCGTATTGCCGATTGAACTCGGCCAGGGCGGCGTCGAGTTCCTCGGCCGTTTCGTCGTCGAGTTTTTCCGTGTCGGCGATCTTCTGCCACATCGACTTCTTCTCGGTGTGCATGAACTTCAGGAAGGCCTCTTCCCAGGCGTGGACCTCTGCGATGGGGACCGCGTCGAGATGGCCACGCGTGCCGGCGTAAATGCTCAACACCTGGTCGGTTACGTCCAGCGGGTGGTAGAGGCCCTGCTTGAGCAACTCGGTCATGCGGTAGCCGCGGTCGAGCCGCGACTGGGTGGCCGCGTCGAGGTCGGTTCCCAACTGGGCGAAGGCTTCCAACTCGCGAAAGGCCGCCAGGTCGAGACGCAACCCGCCGGCCACCTTCTTCATCGCCGGCACCTGGGCCGCTCCACCGACCCGCGAGACCGAGATGCCCACGTTCATCGCCGGCCGCTGACCGGCAAAGAACAGGTCGGGCTGCAGGTAGATCTGCCCGTCGGTGATCGAAATCACGTTGGTCGGGATGTAGGCCGAGACCTCGCCTTCGAGCGTCTCGACGATCGGCAAAGCCGTCAGAGATCCGCCGCCCAGTTCGTCGCTGAGCTTCGACGCCCGTTCGAGCAACCGGCTGTGGCAGTAGAAGACGTCGCCCGGATAGGCCTCGCGACCGGGCGGGCGCCGCATCAGCAGCGAAAGTTGCCGGTAGGCGACGGCCTGTTTCGAGAGGTCGTCGTAGACGATCAGGGCGTGTTCGCCCTTGAACATAAAATACTCGGCCATGGCGCAGCCGGCGTAGGGGGCGATGTACTGCAAGGGGGCCGGGTCGCTGGCGCCGGCAAGGATCACCGTGGTGTAATCCATGGCCCCTTCGCGGCGGAGCACCTCGATCAGCCCGGCGACGGTCGATTCCTTCTGGCCGATGGCCACGTAGAAGCACTTTACGCCGGTGTTTTTCTGGTTGATGATCGTGTCGATGCAGATCGCCGTCTTGCCCGTCTTGCGGTCGCCGATGATCAACTCGCGCTGGCCGCGGCCGATCGGCGTCATCGCGTCGATGGGCTTGATGCCGGTCTGCAACGGCTCGGTTACCGGCTGGCGACCGGCGATACCCACGGCGATGGCTTCGACCGGGCGGCGCTCGGTAGTGACGAGCGGCGGCCCGCCGTCGAGCGGGTTACCCAGCGGGTCGATCACGCGGCCCATCACGGCGTCGCCAACCGGCACCGACAACAGCCGGCCCGTGCTGCGGACCTCGTCGCCTTCGTTGATTTCGAGAAAATTGCCGAGGATGATGACCCCGACCGAATTCTCTTCAAGGTTGAATGCCAGTCCGAAGGCCTCTCCGGGGAATTCGACCATCTCGCCGCACATCACGCCCGAGAGTCCGTAGACCCGAGCGATACCGTCACCCACTTCGATAACCCGGCCGACCTCTCGGACGTCGACCCGGGACTCGAATTGCTCAATTTCCTGCTGGATGACGGAAGCGATCTCGTCGGCTTTGAATTTCATGGACGCTCCTATCGATCATCTGCTGACGTATACTACTAAGTTGATTGGCGACCGACCCGTCGTAAACGGTGTCGCCGACGCGAACGACGGCCCCGGCGATCAGGTCCGGATCGGTTACCCGGCGAACCAGCGGCTCGCCGTCGAGCACCTTGCGGAGCTTGGCGGTAATGCGTGCCGCCAGTGCGTCGTCTATTTCTGTAGCGGTGGCCAATTCGACGTGGATCCGGCCGCGGAGCTTGTCGCGCAGCAACCCGGCCTGACGATGGATCACCCTAAGCAAATCGAGCCGGCCGTGACCGGCGACGACCTTGAGGAAGTTGACCACCAGCGGCAAGGCTCGGCCGACAAACACCCGGTCGATGATGCCGACCTTCTCGTCGTCCGAGACCAGGGCCGACGTCAGGACGGCTTCCAAGCGAGGGAATCGCCCGAAAATGCCCTGGATCAACTCGTCGAACTCGGCGAGCACAGCGTCAGTTTTCCCTGGGTCGGTTTTCCCGGCGGCTTCGGTAGCACCCAGCAGAGCCTCGGCGTAGACGTCGGCAACGTGCTCGACACCCACGTCGGCGTCAATCTGGGCCGCTACCGCGGCATGTTCGGCGTTGATGTCGTCGGATTCGGCCATCGTGGTCAATTATTCTCGTGTCAGTTGTCTTCCGGCCTGACGGCGGAAAAATCGGTCATCGCCCGTTCGATCAGCCGGGCGT
>SDBT01013241.1_pt1 | contig 13234 bp, 12 predicted proteins | sample 2277101 | NCBI WGS metagenome assembly SDBT01 (sample SAMN10404973, study PRJNA504765) | marine sediment metagenome | isolation source: marine sediment core GS10_PC15, 103 cmbsf | place: Arctic Ocean: Southern Knipovich Ridge | collected 2010 | reverse complement strand
CAACACCTAAATCAAGGCAAAGATCTCTAGCAAACCGAATTATATTTCCAGGCCCACCGACCTAATCACCGTGAATACCCCATTCAACCATTACTTCTGCTTAATTTCCATCAAGAGAAACGTTTTCACTTATCTTAAGAGAACCAAGTTCCCTGCCCTGAAAAGAAGACCAAATAAATGCTTTTCGCAGATGTCGGGAAATGTTTCGGCTAAACTATCAGCTAAAGCTACAATTTCTTCATAAGTATGGTAAGCTTCCCTGGTGGGGTCCATCGACTGCCAGAAATTCCTGGAAAATTCATTCAAATCTTCCCGTTCGATCTTGTATCTGAGCCCTGTGGATTTAATCATTTCCAATTCGGATGGAATAACAAATAATAAGGCTTCGCCATTGGGATAGACATCTCCATTCAAATGCAGATCAGCTAATTTTGCAAGTTCCGATTGATTGTTATAAAAAACTCTTACTTCCATTTCGTTTAAACGCCAACCTTCAGCATTCAAAGCAAAAACGAAAATTGATAAAATAAATAAAAAAATGAATTTTCTCATGGAAAACCTCCGATTATATTTATATTTTTTCTTATCTTAAATTATGCAATAAATATTCCAGAAAAATTATGAATCATTATTTTTATTTTTAAAAAAATTGGTAAAGGTTTTTGTCAATTTAAATAAAAAAACAAAAAGGGTAAACAGAGTGTTAGCTGGCTTTTTACCAGACCTTCCGAATCCTCTTACAGCAAAAAAGTAGAAAGATAGACTTCGGAATGTAATGTGTAGTTTCTTTCCGAAGCTTCCACTTTATGGAATTCTTTCAACTGAGATTCGGAAAGTTTTTCTCAACAAACATCATTCCATCTTCTTTCTACCAACCTTCCGAATCCTTTTCAAAAGAAAAATTACAAGAAGGCTTTGGAATGCCTTTTTCTCCACGGCGGAGCAGAATGTTTAAAACTATTTGTATTCAATGTTTAATTTTGAAAATCTCTCAATACGTTTTTTTCACTTGATTTTCATCCCGAATAAAATCTCTTTCAATTATTCTTTCACTTGGTTTTGTGCGGGACAATCCTTGTTATGTTGGACAATTAATTCAAAGCCAGCCGTTAAAGCATTGGCTACATTGACTGCGCCAGTGTTTCAATCCTTGTTATGTTGGACAATTAATTCAAAGAACCTCTTTTACTGGGATTGTCATTGCTGTAATAGCGTTTCAATCCTTGTTATGTTGGACAATTAATTCAAAGTAAACATACATTATTTCTTCATAAGGAATCGCTTCAGTTTCAATCCTTGTTATGTTGGACAATTAATTCAAAGGGATGTTTCAATATTTTGCAGGATTGAATCCGCTTCAGTTTCAATCCTTGTTATGTTGGACAATTAATTCAAAGAATATTGGAACACAACACGATTACGAAAGTTATCAAAGTTTCAATCCTTGTTATGTTGGACAATTAATTCAAAGCCAAATTAATTTCGAGAATGGGCAATTACATATTCAGTTTCAATCCTTGTTATGTTGGACAATTAATTCAAAGGGTTCTATTATTCATATGACATTCGATAATGGAGAGTTTCAATCCTTGTTATGTTGGACAATTAATTCAAAGTTAATTTTTTTGCGGATATGGTGTCAAGCAAAAAAGTTTCAATCCTTGTTATGTTGGACAATTAATTCAAAGATTAACAATAAGTAATTAGAAACGCTCATCGAGTAGGTTTCAATCCTTGTTATGTTGGACAATTAATTCAAAGATACACATTTAGGGGGGTTTTTGTTAAACTAATATGTTTCAATCCTTGTTATGTTGGACAATTAATTCAAAGGTTAGGAATTTCTTTTTCGTTTAAAGATGTAGAATGTTTCAATCCTTGTTATGTTGGACAATTAATTCAAAGGCGAAATTTTACTAAGTATATTCAATAAAATAATTTATCAAAACAAAAATTTTATTAAATTCTAGATGAATTTCCAAGAATACATGAAATTCAAATCAATTTCCACCTCTCAGACTTTTGTTAACACTTCTATAAATCTATAAAGAGCGAATCTTGGCTTAAAATGTCAATAAATTTGTTTCAGACAATACATAAATTCCTGTAAGTACAATCCAGACATTTATTTTTATCCTTTGTTTTATTGGGGAAATAATTAATATTTAAAATATCAAAAATCTCATTAACAATTTCAATCGATTGCTTTTTCATATTTTCCGTAATGCGAATTTCTTCTATGTGATTCTTACTACGTACATAAATGATAAATGCTTTTTCTACTTTTTTTTCAAAATTTTCTTCAATTAAAAGAGCATATAGAGTTTGCTGTATCTTCAAAGTTTTATACATCCTGTTTTCCCAGAATGCGAACTTATAATCGAGCGGAGCAGCTTCATTGTTTTCCAAAAAGAGAACTTCATCTATTCTTCCTACTAATTTCAGTTTCTTTGAAGTTAGATAAACATCGAGCTTTTTGTCTATAGCACCAATTTTCTTTCTTAAATATTCTTTATTTTTAATCATTTTTAATTGATGGATATCTCTTCCTTTATTCACCAGGGTTCGTTTGTGTTCGTGCTGCCCAATTTTCAGGACATTCATATAATAGATGAAACGAGGACAAAAAAGATATTCCATAACTTCAGAAGGAGTGATGAAAATGTTGGTGTCATTTCGAAGGCGACATTGGCCAATATCGCCTTTGAAATTGGATTTTAATTTATTTGTCATTCTCATTCAAACTTTACAAGAGTAAAGCCTTAACCTCATCCGTAATGAGTTCCTTATCGAAAGCCTGTCCCAGAAGTTTACATTTTTTAAAATCATCACTGCACATGGGAAAGATATAGATCGAGTCGTCATCTTTGTTAATAAGTTCCATGAAACCGGCAATCAGTTCTTTTCGTTGAGCGTTATTCAGATCACCCAAAAACACAGAATATTGCACGCGGTAAATACCGGCTTCTTCACAAAGTTTAGCAATTTTATTTCTGGTTCTATCTTTTTTGATATCGTACATTACCCAGGTGAGCATAAAACCTCCCGTTCTTCTCCGAAGGCGACGTTGGCAAATATCGCTTTCTTTCTCCCCAAGCCAACATCGCTTCAATAATCCTTTCTCTTCCCTATCAGATAATTAGCAAATGCATGAGCATCTATCCGTATCTGATCGATCAATTTTATGTTGCGGTTTTTATACCTGATCCTGTTATCGAAGTGTTCCATTAAAATTGTAATAAAAAATTTCTTCCCGTCTTCATTCAGCAGGAATCCATTCTTGATTTCTGTATAAAATTCCGGTTTGATCCTGCGACGAGAAAATAGATAGAATACAGGTTCATCGATGAGAATCCTGTAAGGTTCAATGAAATCGAATACAAGTGATTTCTTATTGTAATTATCTGTGTGCAACAGTCCAATATATGGGTCGAGACCGGCAATGATGAGAGCTTTTTCCACTTTACTATAAAGTACACCATAGCCGTAATTCAAGAAGGCATTGAAAGGATCTTTGGCAGGACGGGATGAGCGACCGGAAAAAGTATAACGGTTAGGAACCAGCATCGAAATTATTTTGAAATAGATGCGTGAGATATTTCCTTCGATCCCCAAAATTTTCAGAGCCAAATCGGAAAGTTGTCCGTTGAAATTGTTTAAAATCGCCCGTAGTCGCACGATCTCCCCGACCTGATCATCGAAATCGATGCTGGGTCTTTTTTTAATAATCTCCTTCAAGAAACGAAGTTGATTCTCTGTTTTTCTATTCAGCCAGTTTTTCACAAACTCCAGACCAGCATCTTCCTGGTAGATTTCCAGCAATTTGCGTCGGATGTAGGTCGTGCTTCCCAGTTTTGGCAGCCACAAACGACCGTAAGGATTACCGTATTTATCCAGGAAAACAATATCGATGTTATATTCCAGCGCAAGTTGAATAGCATCTGTTGTAATTTGGGCTGCATTTGAAATTATAATAGACGAAATTCTTTTGGGAGAAATGCGTTTGGAAGTTTCTTCAATACGAACTTCAAACATATCTCCTCTTTTGTGGAGATATGTGCCGTATGTGTTTAAATATAATTCCATGTTTCACCTCCGAATGCGACGTTACGATCCCGAATGCGACATTACGATCTCGAATGCGACGTTACGATCTCGAATGCGACGTTATGATCTCGAATGCGACGTTACGATCTCGAATGCGACGTTACGATCTCGAATGCGACGATGGCATCGTCGCCAACAACGTCGCATTCATTCAAGATCATCGATTAATTCCGGAAAATTCAATCCAGTGTATTTCCAATTCTCCGGTAAATCATGTTTGATAAAATTATACATTGTATAATTCCAATGATTATTTAAATCATTTTCTTCCCGAATGATATGGTCATGAAATGATTTTTGCCATTTGAATTTGGGATGATGGTGTTCATTCCCGAATTTTGCAATATATTTTTGACGATATTTTTTTGTTATTTCATCGAATTTTCGTATGCGATCATTTTGAAGACGACGTTGGTCAACGTCGCTTTCAAAATGGTCGTGTTTGTGGAGGTCGTGCCCATCCCGAAGGCGACGTTGGCCAACGTCGCCTTCGGGATGAATCATTTTATCCAAATCAATTTTATTATATCCCAAAATGATGTTTATATTCCTCGATGTATGCCGTTTAATAAAATGCATGATCTGTGAATAATTTGTTTTATCCGGTTTGATCAAAAAATGAAAATGTTCATAATTCAAACAAAAAGCATAAAGAGCAAATTTCTTTATCTCTTTTGCCAATCTCAATTCCTCGATCCAGAATTCACAAAAAATTTCCTCTTTGAAAAAATCATTCATATCCTGCACATCGCAAGTGATGAAATATACATAATCTCCGTAAATACGCTTTTGACTGTTGCGGTGCATTACAACCACCGATTAAAATATATAATCTTCATCTGTTCTTTTCCAACCGGTTTGCTCATCATAACAGGATTCAACAGCATTATTCGGAATGTAAACAATTCCGGTGTTTTCATATTCTTGTTCCGGAACATATTTTTCAGAAATGGAAATCACAAAATCATAAAAATCTTTTTTGAATTTGAGGAATTCGGTTTTTCTTTTGAATGTGTCTTTGATTTGTTTTAGGTTTAAGAATTTTTGCCAAACATCAATTGCACTTTCGTCGTATTCGATGAAGACATCTTTTCTATTATATAATTTATCATCGATTAATTTGAAAGATTTGTACAAATCAGCAAACTGCATATTCTTTATAATTTCCAAAATTTTGTCTGATTCATCTTCTGCAATTTTCTCTTTAATAATCTGATAATATGAATCCATATTTTTCAAGAATTCTGTTTCGGAAATTGTTGTTTTGTCTCCCAACGATTCTTTTGTCTCAATGATACTCAAAGCAGATTTTCCATAAATATATTTTGAAAAAGGTGTATTATTATGATTCTCATTTAATATCTCAAAAATCCTCACATTCCCTTTTTTCCCCGAAAAATTACGATTACATCTGCCACAAACCTGATTGATAGATTCGAGCGGAGCAAAATCTCGCCATACATTTTCAATATCGATATCTACTCCTGCTTCAATCATTTGAGTTGAGACGATTATTTTGCGTTTTTTTGATTTTATTACTTCCTTGATTTTTTCAAATCTGTGTTTGGGAATGATGTTTGTTGCCAGATAAAAATATTCAGCATCCAAATCCATCTTTTTTACATTCTCAAATAGCTCGATTGAAGAATTAATCGTATTCATCACAAATAAATATGATTCGTCAGAATTATCAATTTCATTTTTACATTTCTCAATAAAGTTTTGTAACTCGATGCTTTCTGATTCAAAATTCAAATTAACTCTATCGAATTGAGAAAAATATTCCGCTTTATCCGGAACTAATTCTATTATTTCATCAGGTTCAAAAATTCTCGGTTGAGTAGCAGTAATCAAAATAAAATAAACATTAAAAATATCAGAAATTTTCAAAATTGTTTCTCTAACAAGTTTCCAATATTTATAAGGAATGGTCTGCACTTCATCGAGCAAAATTATTGAGTTTGCTAATTTATGAAATTTTTGGATCATCCTATTTCGATTGGAAAATAATGTATGAAATATCTGGAAAAAAGTTGTAACAACAATTTCCGATTCCCAGCTTTCGATCATAAATTTTGCCTGTTCAGGTTCAAATTCTACATCACTGTCTTTTTGATTATAAGAAATTTCTGCAAGATGATGATGCTTTAACAAAATATCACTATCAGGATTTTTCAATATTTCATCAAATACATCGTAATTCTGATCTATTATACTTGTGAAAGGCAAGCCATAAATTATTCTCGGTTTAATTCCGTTTTTTTCCAATCGTGTTCTCAATTTTAAGGCAGTCGATAAACAAGTGAGTGTTTTCCCACTTCCGGTCGGAACATTCAAAGATAAAATCTTATTCTTTAAATCTATTTGTAAAATTTTAGAATTAGCATTCTGAAAAATTGATTCACGAATTTTATCTATTTTTGTTTTCGGTTTACCGAATTTCAAAGTCTTGTATTTTTCTATCAAATCGTTATCTAATTTGATACGATGGTCTTGATCAACTTTTCCAAAAATTGCATCTTCTTTATCCGAATGTAAAAGTAACGAATAAATAAATTGGAAAATCAAATAATATCCGATTTTTTTACTAAATCTTTTAAATACTCTTTTTTCTTTTCTTCTTAATTCCTTTATGAAATATTCCTTCAATGATTTCGGTATATCTTTCACCCGAATTTCTAATGATAATTTTTCGTTTATTTTATCAAAAAGAAATTGTAACTCTGCTTTATTAATGGAAACGGATTGTCTATCCAAATGTTCAATTGGAATATCAAGTTCGTTTGATTCGTCTGAAAATGGAATCGGATTATTGATATTCCCGTGATGTTTTTTAACTATTAAATAAAGGAAGAAAGGCATCATCTGTAAAAGTTCGCCTTCTTTATCTTTCACAAATTCTTTTGCTATCCAAAAAGTCAAAACAGCAGAAATCAGAGAATGACCGGTTTCCGCCTGATTTTTCATTATTGTTCTTTTATCTTCATCTTTTTCAAAAAGATATTCCTGAAAATATGAAGTTGCTTTTCCAAAGTCGTGGGAGAAGCTCATCAACCAGATGAGCTTCTCCCAATATTCTTTTGAAAAATAGGATGACAAACTATGTTTTGTCTCTCTAAATTTTTTCAGACAGGAATCAGCTACATTTTGTAGATGAACATAAAGTAATATATCAGGATGAGAATAGATTTTAGAAGAAAACAATGTTCTTCCCTTCTTCTGTTTTCCAAAATTGTTTTACTTTGCATTTTATCGCTTTACCATTTCTTTCAAAAAGAATATCCTCCCTTTTGTTTACAACTCGATTCGGTTGCATCAATATCGGAAAGTTTACTTTAAAAATTTCTCTGCTGACTTCAAAATCTACCGAATTATCATCTTGCAAACAAGAATACGGTAATACAGAATAGATATCCGTCCATCCTTCGGATTGTGTGTTTTCAATTTTTGTTTCACCAAGATATTCAAAATTTGCCAGTAATTCACTTAAGCCTAATGAAATCGAATAAATTGATTTATGATTCTCCAAATTTGATTTCACCAAATTGTATATTTGCTCATCTTTATGGAAAAAATATATTACAAAAGTAGAATCTTTCAGAAATTCAATTCTCGTTGGTGATCTGGGATTATGTTTTAATTTTTTAACTAATTGATAATATTTTATATCCTTAGTATTGATTAAATTCTGACTCCAGCGAACTTTCTTGATTGGATTCTGAATTGATAGTGCGATTTTGAAATCTTCCAGATTTTGAAAATGTTCAAGATATTCATTTTTATCCAAACCGATGATTGCAGAAATAATACCGATAATCGTCGGTGGTGGAGGAAATTCAAAAGTAAGAGGAGATGTTGTTGTATAAAATTTCTTGAAATGGGCATAATCTCCCCAAATTTTGAATTTGAGAATTTTATCCATAATTCCCTCCGTTACAGAGAGATTTCTGTAAATTTCTCTAATTCATTTAACTTGATTTCTTTTCCATTTTGAATAAATTTCATTCTATCATCAGTTTTAAATTCGATGTTTTTAATTTTATCATTATGAAGTTCAATTTGTTTGAGTAATTTTGAAACATCGATTTTATAGTCTTCCGGTTGACGAATTTGTTCATCTCTTTTAGCCGAATCTAATTTTATCAAGTTATCCAAATCACCGATAAAGAAATTGGGTTCTTTGTAATTGATGAACAAAAGTAATCTCGGCATTTGACCGAATTTTGAACGAGAAATTAAACCTTTCGTTCCGTTCCATATCGCATCTTTCAATAGCTCGATGTCTTCTGTTTTAAGATTTGTATGTTTTGCAGCATTCTCATTCACAATTCCGTAAAATCCGATCAAAGAATATGGAAGAATATCTTCTTCACGGAAGGTTTTTTGAGTTGCATCTTTCCCAGAAGCAAATGCTCCGGTTCCTTTGATGTGCTGAATTTTTACAGAATGAAGCGATTTCCCCATTTTAAACTGAACAGGTCCAGTATATGTAATAGATGAACGATTTGAATTGTCCCATTCTACTGGTATGGTTGCACCAAACAAGCGAATATCAACACATTTTAGAATGTTCGGAATCATAAGTTCTTTCATTTTCAATAAAAAATCGGAAACTTTTGCTTTTTCATTTTCTTTTTTTACGATTTCCTGGATATTCTTTTTATTAAGTTGTTTATTGCCATTTTCAAGGATGAAATTTTCAGCTCTTAATTTAGCATCTTGAATATGTATTTCATCATATTTCAATTCTTGGACAAATATTTGATTATTTTCAATACGTTTACCATCATTATCTTTTTGCTTATTTTCCAGTATATAATCTCGAATCGTTCTTTTCAATCTTACATCAGTAACCAAATTTCGTCCGGTTTCTTCATCCATTCGTGGTTTGTTCTCATCATTCGGGTCACCGTTTGGATTTGCATTCTGGATATCGTATAAAAACAATATCTCACTTCGGTTTTTGATTTCACTCATTTTAAATTCTCCTTTATTTTGTTAATAATTTCACTGCTTATTTGAATTTCTTCAAGTTCATTTTTTAGATCTTCTACATTTGAGAATGCTTTTTTCTTTAAACTCTCAATCACATCTTTCGAGATTCCTGAATTTATTAGTAAATCTAAATTTGATTTATCTAACTTAATGTTTTTTACTTTAAAATACTTTGAGAGATTCATTCCTATAACAAAAATAAAATTCATTTCATCAATCGATATATTCCATTTTCGGAAATCACCAGCAGCAATCAAGTATTTGGAAATAAGGTTTTCCAACGGAATATAATGATTTGATTTATACTGCTCTAACTTCTCGATAATTTCAGGAAGCAAAGCAGTAATATCCCGACCATCCATTTTTAATCCCTTGAGTTTACTTCTGAATGGAGTTGCTCCTCTCACATCTGGTTTCTTCTGAATATTTAAAAGAAATTGTGTTAAAACTCCCATTAAGAAAATACTCCTATGCGCATCACTTTCAAAAAATTCTTTAAAATTTTCAAAGAATAATTCGACTTTAGATTCCAGTTCTTCTTTTGATCTTATTTCAAAAGATTCGTAGAATTGACTGTCCATTTCGACCTCCTTATTTTTTAATCTGAAAAGATTTAGTTTGTTTAGAAAATTTATAAGCATAAAATTAGTTAATGTAATTGCCTTAATATGAGATTGATTAACTTCTATTTTTTTCCAGAATGAATTATAAAAAAAGAAACTATCATCTGTATCAATTTTATTATCATAATGTATAAATAATTTTCTAACAAAATCCATTGCGTTCTGTAAAAGAAAATGATAATCTATTTTACTATCATTAAATATACTTTCTACACATTGTAGATAATCTTTATGCTTGCCAACCAATTTTTGCTGTTTGAGACGAAAAGGAAAAACATTATTCAATGTTCCAAAATTAAATTTGTATAAACTATTTCCTGCATTTGATTGTTCATTTCTAAAGATGAATAGTTTATCCACAAAATCCTTTGTTTCAAAAAGTTTTTTAATTCGCGAAGGTAACACATCCTCAATTGAAGCTAAAATTCTAAAAACACTTTTTTGAGGTTTATCGAAAAATAGAAGATTGAAAGTTACATTATTTTTCTGTTCCTGTAGAATATCGAAAACTTCATCTTCAGCATTTGTAATTGTTATTCTATCAGATTCATTAATTCTTTGAGATTTTTTGTATTCCAAAATCGTTTCGAATATCTCTTGTTTAGCTTTTTCATTTGTAGGTTTTGGAATTAAATAATACCGCAATCCATAAAAATTGAAAATAAGGTGTTTATCCATCAGTTTTATTCCGAGTTCAACATCAAGAGCACAATCAAGACAGATCGGATAATTTTTCCAGCTTTTACTTTGATCGAATCCACCGGTAACCATACCTGGTTTATCTACTGTGTAAAATGCAAGTGATGAAAAAAATCCAAAAACTTCTTCTTTTTGGAGATTACAAATTGAACATTCTTTATTTTTTGAGATTGATTCTTTATTATATTTTCTTATATAGTTTGCCTTACTTTCTTCTGTTATAAATTTGGTAAAAAAATCAAAGTCGCCAATAAATTTTTGCACTCCATTTTTTTGGAAAGCAACAGTAAGAACAATTCCACCATTCGTTAAGCTTTCAGATTTTTTACTAATTTCTTCAATTATTTCGTCAGATTTTGAATCAAGTTCAGAATGAATCAATTTGATAAAATCTTTTTGACTATCATCAAGGAAAGATCTATTTTGATTATCTGAAAACCAAGCAAGGATTTTTTGCTTAAATGAACCGGATAGATTCGCAGCGACTTTGCATGTAGGTGTTTTATCAGTACCTCGTGGAGAACCGCGTTTATAGAGAAGTTTTGACTTTAAACTTGAACTATGCTCTCGATAATCAACTCTACTGAAAATCCATTTCCAATCATCATTAAATAAATTTTCCTTTTCTTGGTTCTTTTCTTTTTTAAATTCGATTAAAAGTAAATGCGGATAATTCTTTTCATCATAAGAATCTTCCAACCAAATATCAAAATTTGAAATATTCGGATTGTTCGCTTTTTCATATTTACCAAGTTCTGCTATAGCATTTATCACCATTCACCTCCAAATTAACATTAAAAGTTTTTTACAATTTCTTCATTCAATCATTACAATGCATACAATGGTTTTCATCTTTGTTTTTGTCGAGAATTGTCCCGCACAAAATCAAGCGAAAAAAATCAGGATGAGATTTTTTCGGGATGAAAATCAAGTGAAAGAAAATAATAAAGAAATTTTCAAAACCAAACATCATCGATCATTTCCCGAATGCGATAATTCGTATTATCGCCAATGGTAACAATGTTTGCATGAAATGTTTTGTGGTCATCCCGAAGGCGATGTTGGCCAACGTCGCCTTCGGGATGATTGTGATTGGAAAAATTGCCAACGTCGCCTTCGGGATGATTGTGATTGGAAAAATTGCCAACGTCGCCTTCGGAACAATCATGCTTGGGAAATCGCCAACGTCGCATTCAAAATGATCATGTTTGGGAAAATTGCCAACATCGTTTTCTCGCAATGTCGTTTTCATTCATCGTCCTCGAAGTAAGCGACAATTGCCCTTGTTGCTTACGGATCAACCTTCGTCACCACCCCAAAACCCCGTGTGCTTTGTTTTCCCAAACCAATAAAATCAGGAATGAAAAAATTTACCATAAACTCACCGGTGAAGCAGAGCATTTTCTGATTTTTAAAGTTCACTCGTTTAGGTTTGAAATAGCCTTCCACTTTTACATTTTCAATATTGTCTATCCAGTAGTTAAAGCCTTTGGAAAGAGATTTGAAATTTTCGCGCAGTAAATGTTTTAAGAAACCTTGTTGTTCAAATTTGTTCAATCCGTTATATTTCTCGTAGTTCTCTTCTTTTAAAGCCATCCATGGAGAATTAAATCTGTAATTAATGAATTCTTCAGCAACTCCAAAATCGTATTCTTTCAAATAAATCTCTTTCTCATTAATCGTATATTTGCGATTATCGATTATCATTTCATCGAGTTCAAAAAAGATTTTCTTCAGAATATCGATACCTTTGTTGAAACCTATTAAGGCGGGATGTTTATCGATAATGCGATATTGAACTTGCGGGAATTTGTAAGAGAATTTCCCTCCGGGAAGATGGTTGTGTAATTCAGTATATTCGGGAAATTTTTGGGAAAAGTAACCTCTAAGCTTTGGCAGATCAAATTTTGTAAGATAAACATCTATAAAAATTATCGTAATAATCTTTATCTTCATGAAGTTCCTCAATCTTGTTTTAATTCATTTCCCAGTATTGAAACTGGAGTAGTTTAGCACCGTACAGAAAGTATAATTCTCGTGTTTTAAGTCAAGAGAAACAGGAGACCTAAAACCATGCGGGAAATTTTCTATTGTTAAGATAGCTTCGATAGGATCTATCTAATCATTGCGTCCGTTCTCCGTCCAGCAGCAGCCGAACATTAGCAGAATTTTTCGATTTGCCTTGTTATCTGTTCAAAAATATTCAAATTAATTTCCCGTTTGGACAAAATATCGCTTCTAATCTTATTCTTTCTTCAATACATTTGTTCCGAAGCAGGCAAATTCCTTTCCCGGAAAACTCAGCTCGAATTTCATTTCGCTTTCAGTTTCACTTTTTTTGGTAATTGTATATTTCGCCTGACCTTCAGGAACAAAATTTTCAATGCTCTCGGTAATAAACACAAACACCAAATCGGTGCTCAATGAGTCAACTAGCACATATTGATTCACGAAACCTTCGCTGTTGAACTATCTATACACGATCAGTTCGCGGCTTTTATCGAAACTGATATAACCCTCATCTATGTGAACTTCACCTTCTGGCTTCTTTTCAGTTGGTTCGAAAGTCGATTCGTGTTCTGCTTCGATGTATTGACCGTCCAAAGCATATTCAAACTCTGCTTCGATCACGGATTTGTCATTTCCAAAACCGCTGCCAATGCCTTCCCATTCTCCGATCAGGAAATCCAGCTTTGACAGGTTGTGATTTTGGGCAAATAAAGAAATGGAAAACATTACAAAACAAAAAACTGCGAAATTTCGCATAATTACCTCTTTTGATTTTTATGATTGAATGAGTTCTGCAACAT
>SDBT01013240.1_pt1 | contig 13235 bp, 10 predicted proteins | sample 2277101 | NCBI WGS metagenome assembly SDBT01 (sample SAMN10404973, study PRJNA504765) | marine sediment metagenome | isolation source: marine sediment core GS10_PC15, 103 cmbsf | place: Arctic Ocean: Southern Knipovich Ridge | collected 2010 | reverse complement strand
ACTGCTGAATAATTTTTATACACAGCTTGAGTATTTTGTCAAACTCTACACCGAGACAATGAACGAAGCCGGCCCTTTTTATGCCGGTTTTTACTCCAGGCCGCTTGTTTCCGTTTTTGTGGACGGCTGCGTGGATAATGCTGTTCCTGTTGACAAGGGAGGCTCCACATACTGGACAAGGGCGGTCAACTGCACTGGTTTCGCGACTCTTATAGATTCCCTTTTCGCTGTAAAAAAGCTGGTTTATGGTGATAAATATATGAGTCTCATTGATTTCAATAAAGTTCTGGAAAATAACTTCAAAAACGAAGAGGCCCTCAGGCTGATGATCAAAAACCGAATACCGAAATTCGGCAACGGTGAAAAAGAGGTCGATGAATTGGCAGCAGAAGTGAGCTCGCGGTATGCCGGGATCGTCAAAAAATTTAAAACATTTAACGGCTGCAGCTACCATCCCGGTATTTACAGCTTCTATGAGCCTATAAAGACCATGGGAAAAGAAACAGGTGCCACGCCCGACGGCAGGAAAGCGGGGGAAGTGCTGTCGCTCAACAGCGCCCCGTATCACGGGTCCATTAAAAACGGGTTGTCAGATGTGCTGAGGTCGGTTGCAGCCATCGAGCACTCAAAAGTGGATAACGCATCCGTTGTGGATGTCCAGCTCACCTCTGACGCGACACCTGAAGTAATACAATATATTGTTGAGTATCTGTCAAAAAGGGATGTTTTGTACGTCCAGTTCAGCGTGGCAGACAGAGAAAAATTGCTGGAAGCCGACAAACATCCCGAGCGTTACCAGGACCTTATCGTGAGGGTAACCGGGTTCAGCGCCCGGTTCGTGGCGCTGCCGGAAAACACGCGGCAGGAGATAATAAACAGGTCCTGGTGGAATTGAGGCACCCGAAGCATGGGTAATCTTAAAATGCATTTCGGCGATTTAATACAATTATGACATACGTTTCAAGCTAAGAACAACAGCCTCTTGATTAATCTACAAAACGTGTTTTGCCACCTTTTTATAAGCGACAACGATGTCATTGGTGTCTTCATCCGTGAGGCTCGACGGGACCATCAGCAGGGCAGACCGGCTCGCCAGGTCGTCGCAGTTCGGTAAAGATTTTCTGTCGTACCTGTAATCCTTTGAAAACGCGTTTTCCGCAAGTGTCCACGGCCACCCGCTCGGTGAGATACTGCGGCGGTTGACCAGGCTCAGGTTGTTGAAAAACCAGTGAAGGCCCCATTCCTCCATCGAAAGGGTGTGCAGAGACCCTTCTTTGCCGCGGATACCTTCAGCTTTTAACGCTTCGGTAAAATTTTTACAGATTTCAGAGGTTTTATAAATCGTGATCATAAAACACCCGCTGTCGCCCGAGGGGTCGAGGATCCTCCTGAAACTCAACCCAGGTATGTCCTCAAGCTGTTTCCGTATTTTCCATTTCGCGTTTCTCATCGCGGTTGTAATTTTGTCGATTTTTTCTAACTGGGCCAGGGCCAGGGCCCCGGTGACTTCGCTCATCCTGGCGCCGGCGCCGAAGATCTGGTAACGCTCTTCATCGCTTGTCTGCATGAGCTGGCCTTTGTCGTTGCGGGCGTAGCCAAGGTCGTGGGCAGCGAAACACCTTTTGTACAGGTACTCATCGTCGCAGATTATCATCCCGCCTTCACCGGCAGTTATGTTCTTGTTTATCTGAAAGCTGAAGATACCGATGTCGCCGTATGTGCCTATATATTTCCCGTTGAGCTTTGCGCCGTTGGATTGCGCGGAGTCTTCAAGCACCTTGAGGCCGTTTTTCCGTGCGATGTCCATGACGGGTTCGATGTTGCCGGCTGCGCCGCTCATGTGCACGAACAGAATCGCCTTGCTCCTGGAGCTTATCTTGTTTTTTAAGTCCTCCGGCGACATGGTAAATGTGTCGTCGATGTCTATCATCCTGGGGATAGCTCCTAACCTCACAATGGCGTTGATACAGCTGGTCCACTGGTACCCCTGGAGCAGCACTTCATCCCCGGGACCGACGCCGAAAGCTGCCAGGGCGACATAAAGGGCTTCCGTGCCGCTGCTTACGCCGAGAGCGTACTTTGAGCCACGCTGTTTTGCGAACTCATCCTCAAGTTTGTCGCACATATTCTGAAGGTCCGGACCGTAAAACCGGAAGGGGTTGCGGGCCTTGACTACGCGAAGGACATATTCCTCCTCTTTTTCGCCGTAATAGTTCGCGCCCGGAAATTCGGGCGGAAGCGGTTGTGTACGTACCGGGCTGCCCCCCTCAATAGCGAGCTTTCCGTCGATCCTGCTGTCAACTGCTGCTTTTCCATCTGACATTTTAATTTTTCTCCTTAAACATTAAAATCAAACATCTCGTTAGCGTTTTTATAAAGTATACGTTCTTTGTCTTCGGTAGAAATATCAGCTCCGAGAACGCGTCCTATGTGGCCCCTGGGGTCAAGCCAGCTAAAATCTGACGCGTACAATATTTTTTCGGCCCCTATCTCTTTTACAAGCCATTCAACCACACCGAACCCTTTTGCCTCACCGCAGATGTCGACATAAACATTATCGTGCTGCTTGACCATTTCGATTGCCTGGACCTGACCGTAATAATGGCCTCCCCCGTGGCCAAGGAGTATTTTGAGCCCCTGGTGCCGGCCCGCAATGCGGTCAACAAGTTTGGGTTGGGAGTACTCCTGTGAGGGTACCACCTCAAAGGGGTAGGTGTTTTGAGGGGTGGCATCCCAGGAATGGGTCAGAACAACAAGCTTTTTTTCATCCGCGTATTCCCAGAGAGGTTCATAATTCCTGCCGTCTATCGGATACTCGTGCATGGCAGGATGAATTTTTACCCCGACAAAACCCTTGACAGAAATGTATTTATCAATGAGCTTGAGTGATTCTTTTTGAAAAAAAGGGTCGTATATCGCGTAGGCGAATATTCTTCCTGGAAACTTTTGGACTGCCTCAACGGTTTCTTCAAAAGCGAATTCTATATGGTGCGTGTACAGGCCTACGATATGACTTGTACATATATTTTTTATTCCGCAGATGTCCATTATTTCGATCATTTTCCCGGGTGTTACATCCGGCATGTAAAAGTTTGAGCAGTAGCCGAGATGGGTGTGAGCGTCAACAATAAAAGGTTCGTTATTCATCGCCGTACCCCCTCGATCAATTTTTCGAGATTACCGTGAGCTATCATTTCCTTGTCTTTCATGTCGAAGCTGCCGTGGGTGATCAGCATCATGGACGTCTGGGAATCATCAACCGGGTAATAGGTTGAAAAGATCATCCGCTTTGCACCGAAACGCCTGACAATATCATCGACCTGCAGGTAAAGGTGGGAGTTGTGGACCTCGAGATAAAGGTTTTCGCATTTTTCCATCAACGGATACAGGTATCTTAGATCTCTGTAGGTTTCCGCGTCACCCTGCTCCACGATTATGGGAAGTGCCGGGTATTGTGTAAGGATACCGTAAAGGTCGCTCCAGGTTATCTCCCGGGACCTGATAAAAAGAGGGACCCTCCTTTGCTCGAGGCTGCCGAAAAGTGTGGAGGCAGACCATTCATCGACAGAAAAGCGCTGCGAGTCCGGGAATATTTTTGCGAAATATACGTCTTTTTCGATCATGTAATCGATGTACTCATCGGGAGGGTCGAGCTCCCGTGTACCTTCGGGCAGCAGTATAAAACACCCGGTCAGCCGGTCGTTCCCGGCGATTTCCCGGAGCAGTTTCTCATTTCCAAAAAGGGGGTGGGAATAGCGTGCAAGAGAATGACAGACAACCGCTTTTTCGGTCCCGCAGCGGTCCATGTGGCCGATCAGATCGTCAACGCTGTTCATAAAGACAGGACCCCGGTTGTTCACCCGTCCGAGACAGCAGTTTGCATCGAAAAAATGAAGCCCATGTATTTTTTCCTTGTATTCATTTTCCATCTGCTCCACTAAATTACTCATTTTTCTTACTTTTCCTGTAAGTCAATCATGTATGAAACGTGAAATCCGAAAATCTGTTTTGTACCCAGTGTAAAAAGTACCCCGGATAAAAATAGTTCCGGATTTTCAAACACGTAAATTACCAGCAGGTGTAACCCCCGTCTATCGTGACTGTTGTCCCGGTCATGTAATTTGAAATATCCGAGGCCATTACTACCAGGAGCCCTGCAAGCTCTTCGATGGCGCCCAGTTTCCTTAGAGGGATCATATCAAGCACTTTGTCATACAGGCCAGGCTCTTTTTTCAGGAACTTCTGGTTCGGGACCGTGTTGTAGTACCCCGGGGCTATGGCGTTTACATTTATATTGTATGGCGCCCATTCGGTCGCCAGGACTTTTGTCATCATTATTATCGCCGTCTTTGTCACTTCGTAGGAGCCGCCGTGAAAATATTTAAGAACGTCGTAGGCTGCAGCGGAACTGATGTTGATGATTTTCCCCTTTTTCTGCTTTTTCATTATTTTTGCCGCTTCCCTTGAACACAGAAAAACCCCAGTGATGTTCGGGTCTATAACAGATTTCCACTCATCAAGAGATGTGTCCTCGGGTGCCTTGTCGATCCTCATTGATGCCGCGTTGTTGACGAGGATATCGACAGTCCCGAACCTCCCGACCGTTTTGTCTACCATTTCGATAATGTTGTCTTCATTGCTGATGTCGGATTCAAGCTCCAGCACTTCCCGCCCGGTATTTTTGATCTTTCCGGCTGTGTCCTTCAGCTCCGAACCGTGCCGGCTGGTGATCACGACATGGGCGCCGGCTTCGGCAAGGGCAACTGCGAACGCGCTTCCCAATCCCCGGCTTGCCCCTGTCACTATGGCGATCTTATCTTTTAAATTTGTCAGATCCTGCACACTCATAATACTCTCCTTCCTGTTTATTACCATGAGATTGCTCATGGCAGTGCAAAAGGCATCAACCAATGGGGGTCAACTTTTACAGGATCTTATGCGCGGTATTCACGCACTTTTTCCATGCACCGGTTGACTTCATCGGCGCTTTCAGCCCCCGAAACATAGTAGAACGTCCCACCCGGCAGGGTGTTGTTATTGAGCCTTTCTGTAAAGTCTTTGTAGTCAGCGTAGACGCTTATTGGAATTCCGCGGGAACGTTTTTTAAGATCATCGAGGATGCTGAACATCGGCGGGTGGTCTTTTTCATCGACAAAAAGGAGCGCTTTCAGCCCCTCGATCGTGCTTACAGCATCGGTGAGGTGTCGGCCGTTCGCGTGGATGTGAAGTACACCGCCGTCATATTTTTTAAATATCCGTTCGATAGGTCCGCGGCCCCACTTTTCGAAATAATCAATGGATGTCATGTGAAAGGGGTCGACACTTTCACAAATGACCCTTCCGGGCAGCCACGGGACAACCCATGAGCATGTTCCCCCGTTTACCCCCCCGACTATATCAAAAAAAGTATCGTGGACTTTCAGGTTGATATCGAAGCCCAGGTCGATGGCCTTACGGACAAGTTCAGGACTGTCCTCGATGCTCAAATATGTGTCGGTGGCCCCTATGAGTTCGAAAACAAAATTAAGCCCGTCGATCAGGATCAAATGTGCTATCCCGAATTTTCCCATGGCTGCCTCTGTCATGATCCCGAGCTGTTTTTTGTACCTTTGAAACCAGACGTTGGATTCATCAAAAGAAAGGGTGTCGAATTCGGACAGGTTTTTGAGTAGAGGCGGCACCATGGAAGATATCCATCCCGAGGAGACCCACCCGTCCTCAGCCATGGCCAGAAACCGGACGTCACCGCCGAGCATCCCGCCGTAAAGTCCCTGATCGAACTCACTTGGATACGCGTAAGGGATCGAGTCGTCCTCTAAAGGGGCGCGTCCCTGTAAGTGTCTGTCCCAGAACGCTGCCCTTTCAAAGGGGTCGGGATATTCCGAGAAAAAGGATTCTGTGTACTGCTTTTGGAAATCTTTCATTGCCCCGGACGGCAATACGAAAGACGCGAATATCCGGTCCGGGGCCTCCCCTTCAAGCAAGGGGGTAATCCGCTTTATTACTTCCCCGGCGTTCTTTTTGTATGATAATAAACCCATTTTTTCCTCCGGTACAAACCCCGCTGGAAACAAAAGCGCCGCATCATGCCAATTAGCCGCCGGCATAACAGTTCAATAAAAGTGACTACATGCGAAAAGACATCATCCCTTCACAGCGCCCGCAGTCAGACCCGAAACGATGTATTTCTGAAGCACTAATACAAGGACAACGGGCGGAAGAACGGTCAACACTGCTGCCGCAGCCATCTGGTTCCACAGTATCTGCTCTATCTGTCTGAACCCGATCAATACAGGGGGCATGGTCAACTGGTCTGTCAGGATAAGCGCGTAAAAGAATTCACTCCACCCCTCGAGCATTGACATGATGAACACCGCGACAAACCCGGGTATGGCAATGGGAATGACGATCCTGAACAGTGTCCCGAACCGGCCCAGGCCGTCGATCATCCCCATTTCTTCCAGGTCTGCTGGCACCTTGTCGAAATACACCTTCAAAAGCCAGATCGACAGGGGCAGAATAAATAAATTATACGACAGGATCAACACCCATGGGGTGTTGATCAGCTTAAGCATCCTGAATAAAATAAAAAACGGGATTACCATTGCCATAGGGGGCAGGACCCTTGAGCCGAGAAAGGTCAGGTAAAGGGAACGGTTGAACTTCGTTCTGAACCGGGACATTGAATATGCGGCAAGCCCTCCTACGATCGTGTTGTAAAGAGCAACTATGAATGAGATGTAAAAACTGTTGCCCATCGCGGGCAGTACAGGCCGCGAGCTCTCGTAGGTCCCTATCTGGTGCCCTGTTTCATGAGCGCCGCTGCTGAATTTGCCTAACAGCACGCTTCTGTAGTTTTTCAATGTGGGCTCTTTCGGTATCCAGTTGGGCGGGACCGCGCCAAGCTCTTTTATGTTCATAAAACTTGACATCACCACCCAGACAAAAGGAAATATGATCCAGAACACGAATATGGGCAGGATGATGTAAAGAAAGATTTTTAATATAAGCTTCTTTGAACTATGCTTCATTTTTTTTCTCTGTTTTTCAGTATTTTTTCTCGATCCGGGTTAAAATATTCACGTAGACCAAACCCAGCACAAGACATAACAGTGTGAGTATATACCCGATGGCGGCGCCCGCCCCAAGCCTTAGTTTCTCGAATGCTGTCCTGTACATGTGGATCGCGATTATCTCTGTAGCGTTGGCAGGCCCTCCCTCGGTCATTATAAACACGGTGTCAAACTGCATCAGGCCGTACAGGGTATTTATCATGATAACGATCATTATCGTGGGCGCCATCCAGGGCAGGGTTATGCTGGAAAATTTCTGCAGCATGTTTGCCCCGTCTATAGTTGCCGCCTCGTACAGTTCTTCGGGAATTGTTTGTATGGAAGCCAGTAGAAGGATCGCGGAGAACGACGCCTGCCGCCAGATGACAGGGAGCGCCGTATAGTACAATACAGTTTTTATATTGCCGAGAAAAGGTATGTACTCTTTAATGATGCCCAACTGGTACAACAAGCCGTTGAGTGCCCCGAACTGGGCGTTAAGCATCCAGTGCCACATTATACCTATAACCACCCACGGTACCGCCCACGGAAGGATGAGTATAGCCCTCGCGAACCCGCGGCCCACGAACTTCTGGTTCAAATAGAGCGCGAACAGCGTGCCGAGTATTGTGGATAAAGCTGTGCTGAAAGTCGCGAATATAATAGTGCGTATAAGAGATTCATTGAATGACTTTGTTTTAAAAAGGTCGATATAATTTTTAAAACCCACAAAGGTCAGCTTGCTGGTCATCAGATCTATTTTACTGAGACTTAAAATAACAGTGTACACAAAGGGATATACAAGAAAAATAAGAATCGAAATTATAGCCGGAACAACAAAAAGAAGAGAAGATCTGTAGTCCCATTTCGTGAGCAGCCTGGTCCTTGCCATTTTATATTCCCTGGGAAATATCGATGGGACGGGCCGGTAATTTCGGCCCGTCCCCTTACCATCATCGATTATTGTGTTGCGGCTTTTGCATTCCTGGCTATATCGGCGATCTGCTCTATAGCATCATCCGTGGAAACTTCACCCAGTATCATCTTGTGGAGCAGAGGGGCCGCTTCGGTCCTGAACTCGGGGTACCATATCTGCTGCCTTACTTTCATTACCTCGGATTTGTTGTTGACAATGTCCATCAACTGGTCCCAGTCGATCCAGTTTTTGAAACTGTCGACAATTTCCTGGTCTTTGTAAAAACCTTTGTACGGCTCGAGCAAGCCGGCTTCAATCGCCCATGTTTTGGGGACGTGGTACTCACCCTCTTTGTTTTTCCAGCTGTAGAACTTGAGCAGCTCCCATGCGCGGTCCTGGTCGGGGCTGTTTCCGCCTAACTGGAGCACTTCCCCTATAAGGAGACCTGTCCCCGTCTTTCCGGGCTCCCATGGGCCGAAGGTAATATTGGCCGACTCTTTCGCGTCTGCTTCAACAAGGCCCTTTAAGAAGTAATGGTGCAGGTTGTAAAACGCTGCTTGACCTTCCTGCATCATAATCGAGAAGTCGGAAATAAAATCGGTCATGATCGTAGGCGAGGTCAGCCCATCCTGATACATGCTCACCCACCAGTCAAAAACCCTTTTTGTGTCAGGGTCGTTCTGGAAAGTGGGGTCATAGTTGTCGTCAAATATTTGTATCCCTTCCGAAAGCAGGTAAATGAAGAAGTAGCGGTCTACGAAATCCTGGTTCCAGTAGGCGATATAGGGATTTTTAACACCCATTTCCTTCAGCGCCACGCTCATCTCGTACATCTCCTCTTTTGTTTTCGGGAAATGGTCGTACCCGGCTTTGCTCAACAGTTCTTTGTTGTACATTGTCACAAAAGGGGCCAGGAAGTAGGGGAGGCTTACTATCCTTCCGTCATCGGTGACGTAAAGAGGCTTCGCCGCATCGATTATATCGTCCATGATCTCATTGACACCGGGTTTGTCGGTCAGCTCGGCAGCCCAGCCCACGTTTATCCAGCGTAGCTGGTTCCAGCTGAAGTTGTACATGACGTCCATCCGGACACCGCCCATGATCTTTACCTGCATGGCGGGCACATAGCCCAGGTTGGGCAGGATGTGTGTCTCGGTCTGCTCATTCCAGTGCTCTTCAAAATACTCGTTGTACTCGTTGATCTTGTCGGGCATGAATATCCAGGCATAAAATTGCAGCGGGTCGGTAGTGCCTGTCGGTGCTTCCGCGGCTGCTTCTCCACCTTCATCTTTCCCTTTGGTGCCCGCGACAAGCGTCAGCGGTATTAATAAGACAGCAGCCACCATAAAAACTAAAAACTTTTTTTTCATTTGCATTCCTCCTGTAAAAAATTGATTTATTTATATGTAAAAACTCTGGAAATTAGAGCCAGAATTATTTGCTGGATCAGGGTAAAGGATTATTATTAAAAAAATATTGTTGATATTTAGTGTCGATTCGGCGTAAATCTATGATAAAAGAATGTACAATCTTACATAAATTGAAAATTTGTGTCAAGCACTTTCTTGAATAGCAGGGTTATATTTTTTTCAGTATACAAAAAAAATTATCTCACAAATTTTCGGTATTTAATTTCGGAAGCAGTTTTTCATAAAAATTTTTAAAAAACTGAAAAACTATCTTGACAAATATTAGAAGTTTAGTATGATATATGGAATCGATTCCAATCCGGGTACACATAAAAAATGGCAACCATTATCGATGTGGCAAAGAAAGCCGGTGTTTCACGGACGACCGTCTCAAGGGTGCTCAATAAAAGCCCGCTTGTAAATGCGGAAACCAGAAAGAATGTCCTGAAAACCATTCACGAGCTCAAATATACCCCGAACATCCTTGCCAGGAGCATGAGGTCGCGGAAAACAAAATCTTTCGCTGTGCTTATACCTGAATTCACAAACCTCTACTATTCCGAGCTGCTGAAGTACATCGAAATTGAAGCGCGAAAAAAAGGCTATCTCGCTGTTGTGTGCACCACTGAGATAGACCCGGAAAGGGAAAAAGAGTACGTGCTGCAGCTCCTGCGAAGGAACGTGGACGGGTTCATCTTCTGCTGGTACAGGGGTGTCAGCGAATACAGGGAATATTTAAGGGATATCGTAAAAAAGGCGCCTGTCGTGCTCCTTGACCAGCCATCCGGCGGGCTTCCTATTACATCGGTTTACACTGATGGATACAAAGGCGTAAAAGATCTTACAAATTACCTGATTAATAAAGGTCACCGAAAGTTTGGTGTGATAAAGAACCTGGGCATTTTTCCGGTCAATCAGAACCGGTTCAGAGGTTTTTTGAGTGCCGTAGAGGAAAATGACTTAAATGCAGAAGAATGTCTGGTCGAAGAAGCGGATTACAGCATGGAGGGAGGCTACGATGCAGCAAGACGGCTTTTATTAAGGGGAAACCCCACAGCTGTTATTGCGATGGATGACACGGTGGCGATCGGAGCAATGGAATATTTTATAAACGAAAAAAAGCTGTCAATACCGGGAGATATCGCCGTATCGGGCTTTGACAACATCAGCCTGTCGCGGCTCACTTCCCCTCCGCTGACTACAGTCGGCCAGCCTATCGAAAGAATCGCTGCGGAAGCGACTTCTCAGCTCATCAACCTGGTTGAAAACGCATCAGGAGAAAACAGGGAGATCGTACTGCCTCCCGAATTAATAATCAGAGCTTCAACGGGGTGAAAAAATGACCGAATTGAACTCTTACGAAAGAGTTTTGAACACTTTTGAAGGAAAGCCTCTTGACCGGCTTCCCCTTTTCGACATCATCCACAATGTCGATTTCATCGAGCAGGTTGCGGGGGAGAAAGTAACCCCCTCAAACGCTGAAGACCTTGTTTGCAGGGCGGCAGGGGAAACCCTTGATCTTGTAAGGCACTTCTGTATCCCGGAAAACCTTGAGAAAAGAGAGTTTACCGATGAAGACGGTTTTGTCTATGTCGACGAGTGGTGGACAATGGAGATACGGCACAGGCCGTTAGAGTCTATGTATGATGCCTCCGAGCTTATGAAGAAAGACATAGACAGGATCTACGCATGCATCGAAAAGCAGAAGTTCTGCCATCAGGCCAGGGAGCAGCTGAACCTGTTCGGGGAGAAGTATGAGTATCCCGAGGAAGTGAACAGGCACTTCGAGAGGGTGTCTGAAAAATTGGGCGATACAATGATGATCGCTCCCGAAACGGTACCCGGGCTTTACACAGCGTCCAATAGATATGGATTCAACTGGCTCATCTACATGTTCAAAGACCACCCCGAGCTGGCATTCAGGTATTACGACGCGCTTATAGATTACGAGCTTTTCAGGATCGACAGTTTCGCGCCCACGAACCTGTCGAAGATCGCGTTTATATCCGAGATGGTCGCTTTTAACACGGGCCTTATATGGCCGCCCGAGTTTGTCAGGAAGGAGATACTGCCGAGGGCAGGGAGATGTGTAGATAGATGGAAGAAATACGGGTACTATGTGATATGGCACAGTGACGGAAACAAATGGGACCTTATCGAAGATCTGCTAGAGCTTGGTGTTGATTCGGTCAATCCTTGCGAGCCGCTTGCAACAATGGAGGTCAGGAAATTCCGGGAATTGTATCCGGACACTGTGATAGGGTCGATGATAGACTGTCAGGACCTATTGGCGTTCGGTTCCCCCGATGAGATAAAAAAATCAACCGAAAAGGCGATCGAGGATTCGGGCGGTGCAAGGACGCTTATAGGCTCCACTTCCGAGATCCACCCCGGGATAAAAGTGGAAAACGCTTTGGCCATGTATGAAACAGGACATAACTACAGCCTTTAAGACGATAAACGCAAATGTGCGCGGATATGGAGACGGTAATGGGGTTCGATAAATCAGAAGTCAAGCAGCTGTTGAATGAGCAGAGGGCCAAGACGATGGCCGCAAAGCCCAGGATAGGTCTTTTACCCACCGGGCATTTTTACTACTGGGACCAGTTTCCAGGGCTGAAAAAAATGGGATTGAACATGTACACAAAGTTGAGGAAACTGCTCGACGGGATGGCCGACATAGTGGCGCCTGAACTTGTTGACACGATGGAAAGATCGAGAAAAGCGGGCGAGCTGTTTAAAAAAGAAGATGTCGACATGGTGGCGGTGTTCCCTTTCGGGTACACACCCAGCATGTGCGTTGTCCCTGCTGTAAAGGACCTGGACGTGCCGATCAGGATAATCAACTCCCATGAGGACAGATCCTATGATTACACAAAGGCAGACACTACCGTTTACCTGCATCATGAGGGGGTGTGCTGTGTTCCCGAATATGCGGGCGCTCTGGTCAACATGGGAAAACAATTCGAAGTGAGGACCGGGTATCTGGAAGACCCGCGCCTTCGCAGGGAGCTTGAGGCTGACTTTACAGGCGCTGCCGCTGCGAAGTTTTTCAGGAACATGAACGTCGGGCTTATAGGGGAACTGTACACAAACATGTCCGACATGCCTGTGGACGAGAACAGGCTTATGCGCGCGACCGGCAGGCTGCTCATCCGCCCCGAGGTCGAGGAAATAGAGAATGCCTTTCACAGGGTAAAAGAGGAGCAGCTCGAGGACATGTACGGGCAGTTCAGGGTAATGTACGATGTCGACAAAACAGTTACAAACGAGCACATGAAGTTTTCAGCGCAGGCCGCGGTTGCGTACGATGAGATAATCGTCAAACATGACATATCCGCGTTCGGTTTTTACTGGTGGGGGGAAAAGGAGCTTGTGACACAGCTTCGCGCACAGGCGGGGCTTGCGGTTTCAAGGCTTGCGGCGCTCGGCAGGCCAGGGGTCACCGAAGGCGACGTCAAATCCGCTATGGCAATGAAAATACTGGACCTCATGGGCGGCGGGGGGATGTTTGTTGAGTTTTTTTCGATAGATTACGATGAAGACTTCATCCTCATGGGTCATGACGGGCCCGGCAACATAAATATGGCAAAGGGGCGTCCCAGGCTTCAGCATCTCGAGGTTCATCACGGCAAGTCGGGTCACGGTCTCGGGATCGATTTTGACATGGAGGAAGGGCCTGTAACACTATTAAACCTCACGCAGTTTGACGCGGGTGACACTTTCAAGCTGATATATTCCGTGGGCGAGATAATTCCAGGCACGACCCTCAGCATAGGAAACCCCAACTGCAGGGTGAGGGTGGAAAAACCTATACATGAGTTTATCAACGAATGGTGCAAACAGGGGCCTTCCCAC
>SDBT01013239.1_pt1 | contig 13235 bp, 32 predicted proteins | sample 2277101 | NCBI WGS metagenome assembly SDBT01 (sample SAMN10404973, study PRJNA504765) | marine sediment metagenome | isolation source: marine sediment core GS10_PC15, 103 cmbsf | place: Arctic Ocean: Southern Knipovich Ridge | collected 2010 | reverse complement strand
AGCGCCGATGACTCTCATTGATGACATGCGGCTTACGCGCAATTTCACGGTGGGGGAGTTCTTTGTCTCTAAGGATTTCCCTGTGCTTGCGGAGAAGCTACAGCCGACGCCGTTAATCATTAACAATTTGTATCTACTCTCCGCGATGGTTCTCCAGCCGGCCAGAGACATCCTGAATAGCCGCCACAAGGACGAGCTCGCCGAGGGCGAGGAAATCAAGGTCATCATAATGAGCGGATTCCGAGATCCCGTGCTGAATGCTGCGGTGGGCGGCTGGCCGACCTCGTTGCACATGGAGGCCGTCGCGTGCGATCCCACAACCGACCCGATCAAGTATTTGGAGGAGTTGTACGACATCCTCCTGGATCGTTTCTATTACTCATGGATTCAGGCGATTCTCTATCGGGATAAGAACGTGGCGCATGTGGCGTTACCGTCCCCGGGCGTCCCGAGGTTATGCGAGATAAGATGATGGGAGAGATGACATGAAAAAGCTGATCGCACTGCTGGCTGGCTGTGGCGCGCTCCGCACAAAGGTCGAATGGCAGATCGGTGACGGCACGGGAACCGGCTGGATTCAGGGGCCGGGCTCGGCAAAGGCAAAGATCGTGAAACCTGACGGCACCAAGATTGATGTCGAGATCAAGCGTCCGCCGCTGTGGAGCATGAACCTGCCGGACGTGATTACGATCAAGGAGTAGCGCACCGATCTCATTCCGGTTCTACCCATAAAATTTCTGTCTTGCTGTACCGCAGTTTGGGCATCTGTCAGTCCCAAGCCCGACCGTTGTGTGACAATTTGGGCACTTCCAAAACGGCGTAATACATCTAAGCTCTTTCATTTTACCTTTCCTTTGAGGTTAGGGTTGCCACCAGCGCCCTTCCTGTTCGGGTTTCGGCCCATGCGGTAGGGATACAACTGGCAATCGTAACTGGTGCAATCCTTGACTTCGGCCTTTGATCCCCCGAAGCAGTCAATACAGTGGTAGCGAATGGCGCGCAAGGGGCTCGGAATGCGCTCTGAGTTGGCTTTTTGAGAGCTAGGAGCCACTTTCTTGTCCTTACTGGGGGTTAGAGTCCTTACGCCTCTGCCCTCGCCGGAATATCGTCGCAATCATTCAAAATCCAGGTAGGCTTTGTATGGCAACAGGAGGCCGCCCGGCTTAGCGTTCACGCCCTCGTCGAATGTAATCCCGTAACTCCCTGCCCAAAGCATCGTCCTGTCGAGGCACAACCATGTATATAGGTGCGCCATTGCCACATAATCCTGAACATTCATGCCGTCAATCATCATCGCACCCCATCGTGTTCGGTTGTCATGTGGCCTCCCTTTCTAATTTTCATGTGCGCCGCAATCTTTTAATGGCAGGTCTGCGCGCGTTAAGGAGAACGCCTTTCGCACAGAAGAGAAAAGCACTTTATTTAGTTCTACCAGCGCACTGTTTTCCTTCTCCTGCTCCCGAACCTTGGCGATCAGCCAGAGAACGTCGGCGTGTGGGACGACAACAGGATTAGCATTGCGTAGCCACACTCGTTTCTTAATCATTGGATACCATACCGATTCTCCTGTCGCCATCTTCAGTTTCGCCTCGATCTCTTCAATGCGCTTCTCGTCGTCGGGTGTCATTTCTTCACTCCCTTGAAGCGGCTGTGTCGGCATATGTAACCGCCACAGCCAACGCTGACCATAGGTGCGACCGTACCCCGTACAACGGCCCCGGCTTCGGTTTCGTGCCAATTTGCGGAGTCTTCCCGCCGCCCGTTGGCGGGAACCTGTCGAGCAATGCTTGCCGCACGTTCGTATCCTTGGCGCGGGCAGTACCGCACAGGTGCAACTTTATGTCTCGGCGAGTTATGCGGTGGAACGGGTCTGCATGTTCGGAGAATTTGCCAATCCAATAGACTGTCTCGAATGTGGTTTTTCCTACTGGCATCCCCATACACTCCACCCATTCACAGACAACAGGGCCGTCCCAATCACTAAGAACGCCCATTATGAGAACTTCGTTACTACAAATACCTCTTCCATATATTTCCTGATGTTGCGTATCGTAGACCAGCCACGCCGATTCGGTTGTGCCTGGGTCAATCGCTAGAATCTGCATTCACGCCCTCTTCGCCACCTGTTGCGTTGCCTTGGCCTTTTCTTTAATGAGTTGCGCGGCGAGCTTTCCCATTTTACTGTCGGGTTCGGATAGCCACTTCTTCCACGTATCTTTATGAACCCACCGCCTGGCGCTAATCTGAATATGATCTTCTTTCCAATCCGGCGGCTCTTCCCAAATACAGAGCCCGTCTTCGCCGACACGTTTTCCCTGTTCAACCCAGAGTGTGGCGGCGTTAAGGAATTTGTTGGTTGGTCGCCTTGCGCTGATTTCTCCATTCTTGTTCAGCGGTATTGGCCCGAATCGGTCGCTGAATTCAAAAGGGATTACGCGCCCGCCGACATCTATTTGGTAATCTCCATCGGCAACTGATAGAATGCAGACTGCCCCAATTCCTTGGATATGTTTCATCACACCCTCCACGAGTAGAGGCCATAGATAATAGCCAAAATTAACACCACCAAACCCACGGGCCAAAACACTGCGAGCAAAGTGCTCTCAAAGTTGGATGATGGCAAGGGCCGATTCCACCAACATGCGAGAAGATAGGCTACGACGACAAGATAGAAAATGATGGTTATAGCCACTAGATATATCATTCACGCCCTCCACGGCGTCTGTTGCCGCTGTTTGACCTCGGCCTCGGTCATGATGCCCTTCTCATATAGCGCGTTTTTCAGGAACACTGGCACTCCCGCCGAATCCGCGATCTCGATTATGCGCTCAACCCATTCGCGCTTCGTGACAGGTGGATACCCGCGCTTGTTCAGGGGGCCGATGATTAAGCACTGCCAGTGCGATGCGTTACCGAGATAGTCGAACCCCATAGCATCGATAATGTCGCTGGCGTCGTCGAGAAGCGGCTCAAACGAAATAAAATAGTTGCGCCTCGATGCGGCCAAAAGTGCCGCACTCTCCTCTCGCTGTAGGTCTGCGTTGCCAGTTAGAGTTATCCCAAACCACATATTGTCGGGACATTCAAAGTCGCCATACCGCTTCCAATTCTTGGTCAGCATCAAAAACGTATGCTGCGGACACGCCTCAATCACCTGCAACACGCTCTCGATCCATTCGGCGGGCACCCAATCGCCCCACATATCCGACATCGAGCCGACAAAGATGGTGGCTGGCTTCTTGCGCTTCAACGGCTCGTAGATACGTTCGGAGTGGATGTGAGGCTCGAAGGCGAGACACTTGGGACACTTCATGAAAAATGGATTGGCAGCCACATCCTCGGCATAGCAATACCAGCAGCGCTTCGGCTTTTCCTTTGTCCCGCCCGGCCCAAGACAGCCGAAGATCGGGTTAAATGTGAACTCAGTCCATTCGATAGGCGATTTATTCATGGGGCTTTCTCCCTCGCAACCCTAGCAACACGTTCCCGATATGCGTTCGCAACTGAGGGCCTTAGGAGCATCCCGCCGCTTTCGATAAGCGCAACCGAGCCAGGGGTGAGGTGAGCCGCCTTGATAAACTGGTCAAATGTTAGGCCGGCCTCACGCAAGAGGCCCGCGCAAGATTCTTTCTCTATGTGCTCTGGACACCGGCATTCGGTTTCATCATCCAAGGCTGTCCATCCAGCATCGGCGGCAAGCTCCCAGGCTTGATCGTAATCCGCGCCATAAAAATCTTTCCCATTCTCGCATCCGTCAATGTCGCAACCGATGGATAGGCATACTATCTGCATGATTCCCACAGCTACTCTCCCTCTGCGCCTCAGCGCGGTTGCGGGTTGTGGGGTTGCTCAAACTCTTCAACGCTATCGCCGATGAAAACCAAATCCTTCTCGCGTATCTCGTAGGCGTTGACGCTCCTGTCGCACAGGGCAAAGACACCCTTGCAGCGTATCCGGGGAAACGAGGGAAAGATATCAACCGGACAATGCACATAGCGATATCGGAGCTTGACGCAATCTGTCATGTCCGGCGCGTTGTGCATCTCATAAACGATGTCCCACGGTTCGGATAGATCGTCGGCGTCGCCATTCACCAACTCAGGATCGAAAAGCTCCCACCTGCCGTGGTGGGCGCGTGAACCCTCAACCTCGTCCGGCATGTCGCTGACCCGCCCGCCGCATGTCTTGAAGAGGGCGGACAAAATGTCGCGGTTCGTAATCGGCGAATCTTGGATTTTGTTGATTCTGCGGATTGCGTTCATATCATCCCTTCCTTTCAAACCCGATCACCCACACCCACGGGTTGTTGGCCGATTGCAGTTCACAACTTAATCTTCCGGAGGCCCCGAAACGGTCTGACCACGAGTTCGCCAGTTGCCAGTATCTTCACGAGGCAGTTCCTTTTCTTGCTCGGAGCCTTAAAGTTCGGCGGCTGTATCATCTCAACCTTGCCCTTCTTGGGCCAGATGTAATACCTATCCACGCTGGTTCACCTTCAGTGGCAGTTCGCCGGAAAATATTATTGGGCGCGATCTCATTTGGCCTCCTTTGGCTTGTAGGCTTCGCTATAGCCGCAGACGGAGCAAAAAAGTTCTCCATCATAAAGCAAGTGCAAAACACCTTTGCCGCACTTGGGGCATTTGTCGTGTATCCCGCTCATTTCATTTTCCCTCCTGCTCTATCAGCCATCGGTATGCGGCGCGGGCGGCGTCGAGTTCGGTTTCTGCGATAGTCGTGTAAATTGCTTTAAGCCAATCGTGGTGACGGTAAAGGCTCATTACCACGCCGCTCCCCTGCATTGCCGGGGGTGGGTCGCGTTTGAATAGTGCGCACGATCGACGTGCAAGCTGTCCCTTGATCTCGGTGAGCGTCATTTCGGCGATGTCAGGCATGGGCTTACTCCCTTCCGCTCCCAGAAGTCGGCGGCGGCGTTGGCGGCTTCGCGTTTGGTTTTGTAGGTTCTGTTTTGGAGGATGTAAAAATCGTCGGTTAGGCGAACTTCAAGCCAGTACCTCCCCGGAATACCATGTATCTCTAACTTGCCCTTCGTCTGTTGTTCCACGGCATTACAGCACTCTTTAATTGTCCGCATCGACTTCCTTCTTGAGCGCGTCGGCGAGGCCACAGGTGCAGATAGAGTCTGGGCCAGGTCTGATATTGATTGCAAGACAATCATCTTGGTGCAGTCCATACTTTCTTATCGCCTCTTCCAGCTGCTCCTCGCGCTCGGATAATCCAGCCCTTCCCAGATCAAAAGCCTGATCGAAAACTTTGGTGATGATATTTTCGATTTCTTGAGCAAACCTGTTTTTATCGCGCGAGGGCTCAGCCGGTTCGTCGGCGGTGGGGGAGAGGGCCAAGAGCGCACATTTAATTGCATATCTATCAGGATTTGTTGTAGTCAAAAGATGCCTCGCCTTACCGATGCGGGCTTGGAGGGCTTGTATTCTAGCCTCATAATCAACTGCTACATCTGAAAATGAAGTGTCGATGTTATCGAGAATCTTTCCCTCCAACTCCTCCACCCGCGCTTGGAGCTCCTTATTCTTTGCCTTCTCTTCCACACACATTTCCACCATCATTGGTTTACCAGTCATCTCTATCCCCTCCATCTCCAATACGGATTAGGCTCCTGGCCCGGTCGAATAGTCCACGCCGGGCGGCTTGATTGTGTCGGCGTCCTTGATTAAATGCTCCTGCAGCGATGACATCAAATAGCTCGGATAATCCTTGACGTCCTTCTGTTTCTTCACGCGCCTGATCACGGCCATGATCGAATCGTGGCAATAGTCGCGGCCGAAACACCATGCGCGTCGTCGTCGAACCTCGCAGTACGGCTCGATAGCGTGCTTGAATCCGGCACCGGGCAGGCCGTACTTCCTGGCGTTGTCTGTAAGGCAGCACTCGTCGTTGGTCGCTTCGGGCTGATCGAATGGGGGTTCCTCTTCGTCGGGCGGCTCGTCGGGATCGGGCTCGCCATCAAACGGGAGCTCGTCGGTGTGTCCTGTGAACGTCGGGATGTAGCGTTCCTGCATGTAATTGGATGGCGGCTTCGGATGGTCGGTTGAGCCGGAGGGCTTGCATGTGACCGGATGCCTTTTGAGATTGACGACAAGGTAGTCGCTTGGCTCGATCCTATAGAACCGGATAGCCCTCATTCGCTCGAGCGCAAGTAGTCCGTCGATGACCATATCCGGCGTGACCTCGATCATGTCGCCGACAGTACGGTGGTTATGGGGGAAAAGCCACGACTTGATTAGACTCGGATCGGCCTTAAAGCGTCCCTCGCTATCGCTCCACAGGCGCAGGCGATCATATAGCAGAGAGACGAAGAAGCCCTTACGAGTGATCGGCCCATCGCCGACTACTGCCTTTGGCATTGGTTTCCATTGTGACAAAGCGCGCGGCCCTCTCCCCCCATGCGCCGGTTATTCATTAAGCCACTCGATGAAGCTGCTGTTGCATGTCAGGTGGCAGGCGTGAGATGTACCTGTGTCCCTGAAAGCCCTTATAGGAAACGGGCTCTTTCAGCCACACCCATTTGCTGTAGCAGACATGGTGGCCCGCCCAGGTTCGGCCGGTCGTCGCGCACACCATCGGCTCGCGCTTGATTTCGAACACCACGCCGTAGCCGCGGATCTGGCCGTCCTCCACGAAATAGATTTTGTCTCCAGGCTGGACGTTGGGTAGCCGCTTGAACGTCCTGAAATAATGGCCGCCGTGCTTTTCAACATCGGCGGCTTCCTTGCGGGAGCTTGCGATTTCCGATTTTGGCGTTGTCACAAGGATGTCTGGCACGGCCTAGTCCTCCTCGGTCCCGGGAAGCTCGGGCTGGTTTTCTACCGACTCATAGGTCGCCTCAAAGATGTCGGGCTTGCAGGTATCGAGTTCACCCTTGACGCCTTTGATGATCCAGTCGCCCGGTGATGCTACACGCTCACCCTCTAAGGTCTTAATAACCAGTGGGTCGGTCCCGTCAGTGGAACGCAGGACAGCACTATCAAAGCCCTCCCATATCCAATCAGGCACCTCTCCTTCCATATTTCCAGCCCCAAGATACCTCACAGCCTCGATTACAACAGACTTTTTGCGGTACTGCGCCATGCTTTGCTCTCCTTCCGTTGGTTACAGGCGAATCCGCTGCATGGCCGGCATCGCAACGAATCGGGGTTCCTTCTGACGATGACCCCTTTCTTTGGCCCCCGGCCGGTCGCCCCCTATCGCCTGTCAAGTTTTTTAATCCGCGCCGAGATACCTCATGTTGTAGACGTCTCCTTTTCCGGCGCAGACGCGGCAAGCTACTTGCTTTCTGTATCTCGCCTCACGCCGTCTTGCTTTACATCGCGAGTTCCAGCATTCATACAGAAACGGTCTGTCCGGGTCTGGTTTAAGAAGTGTGTCGTGCTTTGGCTCTTTCACTTGCTCTGCCATTGCCAACGCTCCTTTCCGCCTGTCATTCCTTTACGGCACCATCCTCCAGCGCCAACTCGCCCTCTTTCGGCTTCGGCTTCAGAACCCGCGCTTTTTTCTCGATCGTTTCTTTCAGCCTTTTCAGCGCGGTTATGTCGGCCTGTGCGACTGAGGCGAACGCCATCTCTTTGCACAGATGGTCGCAATATCTGGTGGCGCCGAACGCAACGACCTCGGGATTTTTCCCGCTGCATGCGTCGGCCAGCCACAGAATCAGCTTTTCCTTCTCGGGGTCGGGCGAATCGGGCGGCGGTTCCCGGCCCGAGGGCCCCGGGGGTTCCGCCGCCTTCTCCGCGTCTCCGTCTCCCGGTGGAGACTCTTCTGCGCGCTTGGCTTTTGCCGCTTCGTCGTTCTCGACAATCGCCATCAGTTCGGCGATCACAAGTTGGGCTTGCGCGTGGGTGAGCGCATTGGGTTTCTTCTCGGACAGGCTGATATCTTTCCAGCCCCATTCCCTTTTGTTTGCGATGAAGATTTTGAGTTGCTTCTTGCGGGCTTCGTCGTCGTCGAGATACGGATGGGTCTTTTTCAGGAGCGCAAAGAGGGTCTTGCGGTCGCCGCCGTTGATGGGGCCGGATTTGTCGGGCTCGGGCGAGGAGGCGAGCTTTAAGGACGCCTCCTCCCCTTCACCCGTCTTAGGCGCAGCATCCGCACCTATCGTTTCCCCTGGTTCCGCAAACGGCGGGTCGCCGATCTCGGGCGGCTCTTCGCGCTTGGGTGATGGAAGCGCTTTGCCGGGGCCCTCATATTCTCCCGGCTCAACCTCGGGCTCGGCGGCAAGTTGTTTCGGGGGTTTATCTCCACTGTCCGCCTGCGCCATTTCCTCGTGCGTATACAGGCCGGACAGTTCATTCGGAAACGCTCTCCGCAGTCCAAGCGATTCGGCGCATTTGGCAAGCATGAGCGCGCTCATCTTCTGCCACATGGCGGTGGGCGTTCCGTCCTTTTTGGTCTGCACATATTCTCCCCATGTGGCGACAGCCCAAAGAGGCTCCTTGAAGTCTGCGCGCAGGATGGCGACCTTTGCGGCGGCTGGCGGTTTGTCGTCCAGCCACAAATCTTTCCACTCGCCGTCCTTTCCGCACCAGAACGGGCCTTTCTGTCCCTCATATTTGCCGGTTCTTCCAGCGATGAGCCGGAAGCCGTCAATGCTGACCTGGAAGGACATCACCTCCCGCCGTGCGGCGCTGTTCCACCGCTTGATTGCGTATATCTGGCGGGTGAACGGGTCGAGCCCTGTGCGCGTGCATTGATACATGAACAGCTTGAGTTCGTCGTCTGATGCGCCCAACGCAACAGTACGCTTGATAAGCTCCGTCTGGTCGGGCGACCAAACCATGTCGGGCACAAGCGCCCTGGACGGCTGTGCATCCACAACGGCGATTTCTCTTGGTTCGCTCATTTGCTACCTCCCTGGCTTCTCACCCGCCGCGCCTTCCTGCGCCCAACAATTCTCCGCAACTTCTCGTGTAGGATTGCAAGGTCGGTCAAGTCAACCAGTCTGCCCTTTTCATCGAAGATAACCAAATGCCCCCTGGCGTCGAAATCGAAGGTGACGCTTTCCTGCGGCGGCATGCGGATCACAGGCGCGTCCGTGGTGTACAGGTCGCTGGCTGCTGCCGCGTTGTCCTGGTCTTTTGCGTGTGCGACTGTAGCGAAACACATAATCAGACAGATTGCGAGTGCGATGGTTTTCATGGTTTCTCCTTTTCGATTGGTGAGACTTCGCTTCGCTTTGCTTTGCCCCGCTGCGCTTTGCTTCGCTGTGCTCAGCTACGCTTTGCTCAGCGAGGCCTATTTCTTCTTCCCTTTCGGTGCGGACAGACTCTTGATTGGCGTTGGTAGGCGCGGCGCGGTCAGCGCCACATATTCGGCGCGCAGGGCGTCGTCGCCATCAAGTAGCTTGATGAAACGAAGCGAGAGCGATGCCGAATTCTCGCGCTCCATCCGTGCGGTATCGTCAACCCGGATCATCCGTTGGACGGTGGCGCTGGCAAGTTTTGTGACATCGCTGATGGGTTTCTTGCCTGCAAGCACTTGCCGGATTTCGGCAAATGCTGAGTCCTGCAATTCGAGGACTCCCACCCTCATGCTCTCCCTGAGCTCGTCAATGCCTTTCATACTCTTGCCCTCCTTTTTTAAGAACGTCCTTTGCTTTGCTAAGCTATGCTAAGCTATGCTCCGCTCCGCTCGGCTGCGCTAGGCTCGGCTCAGCTGGGCTCGGCTCAGCTGGGCTCGGCTGAGCTAAGCAGCGTCAAATTCTACGACTGTAAATCTTCCGAACTTCGGCCTATAACTGCCAAAGCCGATCTCTTTGCCGCCCTGCCGAAGCCAGTATTCCAGTTTCTCGGCGCTGATTTCGGCATCGGGTATCAGCGTAATATCAAACTCAATCTCCCACGGCAGCAGGAGCACAGGCCGAACGGTTATCACAAAGCCGTTCTTCACGATAGCCTTGTCCACGTCGGCTCTCATGTTTGCCTTCTTGTCCAGGCCATCGCCGTCAAAGCCATTGGGAACGACCGGCTTCCCGCCGCTTGTGAGGCGCGGATATTCCGGGTCGATAAATATCTTGGCCTGTGCCTTGTTTGCGAGAGCCTTTCCCTTTCTCCCCTCGTAGCGGTTGATTGCCCCGCTCTTTTCCTTGGTGAAAAAGGCTTCGATGTTTGCGGACGGCCAAACGAGATGTGGCTGTCCCGGCTCGTAGTGCATAAGGTTTTCGACATGCTGATAGGTGATCGCCTCGGGTATCTCGCCCACGCCATAGGTGCGAGGGCGCGGCGAGCGCGTACCCATGACACCATTGCGCTTCAAGGGAGCATCCCCGATGAGCTTTACATGGATAGTTTTGGTCTGTAATCCTTTTTCTTTCATGTTGCGCCTCCTTTTTTTAAGAGTGTCCTCAGCTTTGCTGTGCTTTGCTTTGCTATGCTCCGCCATGCTCCGCCATGCTATGCCACGTCAAAAAATCCTTATGCCTCGGCGTTTCGCTGTATATCCTCGAACTCGTCGTGCATGAAGTCCATTACCATTTCGAGCCACTTTTTGTCGCCCATATTGCGGACGCCGCGATCGGTGATCTTTTTCTTGTCGCTGGAGGTCAGCACGTCCTCACAATATCGAAGCGTGTTATTCCATCGTTGCGATTCGGCGGCATCTGTGGCGGCGTGATCGGCCATGTCTCATTCCTCCCTAACATCCTCGTGATCAGTTTCAATTCGTTGTGGAGGGAAGGCAACGGCGCGCCGTGAAAGCTTTTGTAATGAGCCGCTATCATCACAGAGGATCACATCTTCCATATCGTGACACAGCACCCGGTATCTCCGGCCCCATGTAAAGCCTTGTGGCAGTTCGCCCCAATCGTATCGCTTGTGCCAGCCGCCACCTGGGGATGTGTCTAAAAACCGGGCGTCAATTTCCCTGACCATGACCCATGCCCCGGTAAGCATCGAAAACGTCATAGTCTTATGCCCCCCAGGATTGTGCGCAGGTATCCAGCGACCATTGATTCCTCGTGCTGTTGCTCGGCGGCCGTGATGTCCTTGAAATCGAGCGCGACCAAAAATTCCCTGACGATCTCGGCCATGACTGCGACCTCGGCGGCGGTTCCGACATAGAGCAGCGCGACCGGCGCGGCTGTCGCCAAGCTCCCAGGGGTCAGGTTGTGGATGTAGAGTTTAGGCATTGGCTATCCTTTCGCCGGGCACACTGGCGACCACGCTTGCGAGGCCCAATAATCCGGCGAGGTGTGCGTTTTTCGCCGCTGCCGCCGCAAGGTTGTAAATCGTGGCCTGGAGCTCCAAATTTACGTCCAGGGCCGTGTTCTTTATCTCGGTGAGCGATTTTCTCGGCTTCCAGGCGTTCGTTTTCCTTGCCGAAGTCCTCATGGAGCCCCCTGAGTTCGTCGCGTGTTGATAGAAGTAGCGTGTTGTCGAGGCGCAACCGCTCCGCCTCCTCCTCCAGCGCCTTGTTAGCCTCCAGGGTCGCATTGAGCTGTTGCTTTACCTTGGTCAGCGCTCCCCGATGGGACGCGTCCGATCTCTGCCTCTGTGCGTTCGTCATGATGTCGGCTCCTTTTTCTTGAAATACTCGCAATCGCCGCGAGCGTTCAAACTCATACAGTCGCACCGAACGCGCTTCCCACTGACGTAGTTGATCTCATCTTTGGGCGCGCAAGACCAAAAACGATGCTCCTGAGGGGAGCCGTGCATATCAACATGGACACATTTGGCACAGATTGGTTTATCGCTCATTGACGCTCTCCTTTCCCTAACAGTTGAATAGGTAATGTTTGTGGGTTTCTGGATTGCGTTCACATGGGCATGGATTAGGCTGCCCGGTGCGGAAATGTGTATCTTCGGATGGGTGCCAATCGCTTGTTATGCCAGTCGGATGCTCCGCATTTAGCCGCCGAGTTGTTTCTTTAATCGAGAGGGCAGAGCAGACGGATGCACAATATATACCGGTGGAATATACGTCAAAGTCTTTTGCCATTGACGCTCTCCTTTTTCTTGCGCTTGCCCTTGAGCTTCACGACGCCAGCGCTTGCCATGCCGCCGGGCCTGTCAAGAAACAGATATTCGTCGCCAAGGGAACGGACGAATACCAGCGTCGTTTCCCGGCGTATCTTGTCCAGATGCTTTTCGCTTATCGTGATCTCACACCCCCGAGCCTGGACAACTATCACGCCATCCTCAAGACTTAGAATCTGCGGCGATTCGATCACCTGAAATCCCAAAAAACTTTTCAGCCAGTTCCACATATGACGCCCCCTTAAAAGTAGCCGCTCCGAATGTCGTTTATGAGGATGTTCAGGGTTTCGATAGCCTCGTCAACATCCTCATTGTCGATAAGATTTCCGAGGATATTGTCCAACTTTTGCAGAAGCTCATCCTTGTTCATGTGCTCTCCTTTCATGCGGCCCCGCAACTTAGGATGTGATGGGACACTATGGGGATTTGCGGGGCCGCATTACGCTGACTTCTCCTGCTCCCGAATCTTGGCTATCAGCCACGGGGTGTCGGCGCGGGAGTGGGTAATGAAATAGCTGAGTGCGACCCTCACGGCCGGGGGCCACCCGCCCGCTTCATCGGACGGGTCGGCCACAACGCAAACGGGAATATCAACGCCCTTATTCCAGACAACACCGCAAGGGCATTGGCCGTCCTGCGCGGCACAATGCTTCCATTCGCCAAGCGGCAGAGCGTTCACCCTTGCCTCGATATCCTCAATGCGCTTCTTGTCGTCGGGTGTCATGATTCCTCTTCCTTTGGCAGTTCGTCCTTATGCTTCTCCATCCACTGGATGTATAATCTGAAATCTTCCTCGGAGGCGACCTCGTAACTGCTTCCCGAGAAATTGAACCCGCCGGGGTCGCAGTTGTGGCCGACCTCTTCCCAATACCGCTTGAGAATCGGTATCCACTCGGGCCGGATCTGTATAGCTGGCGACTTGTCGACCCGTTTCTTGTCGGGGGCGTAATGGTATAGGCGATAGGGCGCGCCGCACGTCAGGCACGCGCCGATGCCGTGGGTGTCTGTCCATCGGCAGGACAAGGAATCTCCACATATCTCGCATGTGATTTGTTCTTTCGGCGTCACTAAAGGTGCTCTCATGACTTCTCCTGCCGTTGTAGCCAATCGACAATCGACGAGTACAGAAATATGCGCGCCAGCGGCTCCCGGCGAATCACGGTGCAGGGCAGCCCATTCTTTATCATCGCGGTCAGGCTGCGCTTCTCGATGTCCAGCATTCTCAGAACTTCG
>SDBT01013238.1_pt1 | contig 13236 bp, 16 predicted proteins | sample 2277101 | NCBI WGS metagenome assembly SDBT01 (sample SAMN10404973, study PRJNA504765) | marine sediment metagenome | isolation source: marine sediment core GS10_PC15, 103 cmbsf | place: Arctic Ocean: Southern Knipovich Ridge | collected 2010 | reverse complement strand
ATATCAGAACAAATCCTTGCCCAAGTCGCAACTGAAAAAGCAGCCGTGGCACCTGACGGTTTCACTCTAATGATCGGCTGTACCTTCGCTAAGGGCGATTACGCTAACGTCATCCACGGTGACATGATCCTGAAAGATATGCTTGGCAATATAGCTAAAGCCGCTGGCGTAGCCGATGCTTCCCAGATGGATCACTTTACGCTCATGCAGCAGATAGATATGCATGTGCCCCAGATAGGTGCGTATCTTAAGGACGCTACAATCATATCGCTGATACCCGCTAAGGGCTCGGCACATGAACGTCTTATCAGTGGTCTTCGTCAGTACGCTACTACTGTTATATTCCCTTATGCGGTATAAAGGTAGCAATGACCGATACCTCTATAAACTATTTGGACATCTTAAAAGGAGCAATTCCCTCTCCTCTCCCACCGGTAGTAGGGGCAGCTATTGTTGCCCCTGCTCCGGTCATTGTATCTCCGACAGTGGAGAGGTTTCGATCCTTTGTGGGAGCAGGGCAAACCATAGGTAACGCCAGCATAGCCCAAGAGATTGAGAGGATCATAGCGATGCCTATCATACCCGATCCTACAGAGGAAGAGATACTGGCCGTAAGCCGCTATTATTGTCCTGATGGAGTTATCATCTTCTGGAAAGAACAAGTTAAGGCTCTGATGCAGTTCCATCAGTATGGATGTCTTATAGCACCTATGGCCGTGGGCGGCGGCAAGACGCTGGTATCTGTTATGATAGCGAACATGGCGTACACCCTGCCACTATTTAATAAGCGTAAAATTCTTTTAATGAATCCCCCGCATCTTATAGATCAGTTACGAGATAGAGAGTTGCCTTTCTATCGAAGACACATAAGTATCAACGTACCATTTCATTATCTAGCCGGTAAAACTCCAGGGAAAAGAATGCTCTTGGCGAAGTCTAACAAGGCCGGTTGTTATGTGGTATCCTATAGCCTGCTTAGTGGTAGAAAAGGTGCAGAGTTGTTGGATGCTGTACAGCCCGATCTTATAATTGGGGATGAGATACATAAGATAGCATCTGCATCTACATCGGCAAGAGGTAGAAGATTCAAAGCAGCAGTCAACAAATACCTGCCGAGTATTGTAGGGCTGTCAGGTACCCTCACTAAAAAATCTCCTAGAGAATATCACTTTTTGGTATCTAAAGCAATGAGAGAATTATCTTTTGTTCCACGACCTACAGCTATAGCAGAAGATTGGGCTAAGATCATAGATACTAACGCATCCAGCATTGACGAGCTTCCCAATAATAGTAACATACAGCCAGGACCGATCAAGCCTCTGGTGGATTGGGCTAGATATAATTGGCCTGACGAGGCTTTCCCTAATAACCTTATCGGATTTAGAGCAGCATTCAGTAAGCGGTTGAAGACATGCCCCGGAGTTGTAGCTTCTGATGGTGATGCTCTTGGTGTATCTATTAGGATATCCAATTTAAAAATCACTAAGGAAGAAAAAGAAAGTAGTAATGGGTGGCAGGAACTTGAACGATTAGTAGCACAGCTAACGAATGAATGGCTTGCACCTAACGGTGATGAGATTGAACACGCCATGCATATTTGGAAGTGGCGTAACGAGTTAGAGGGTTTCGGTTTTTATAACAATCTCTTCTGGCCTGATGCTGAAAAGTTAGCCGTAAGAAAAGGCATAACGATAGCTGTAGCTACGGACTTGCTTGATAGGTCTAAGATACATCATAAGCTACATCAGGAATATATGAGAGTGCTTCGCAGGTGGATAACGAAGAACGCTAAGAAGAGTCTCGACACACCTTTCCTTATAGCAGGCAGTATGTATCAGCATGGCCAGCAAGAAGTAGGACATGAATTGTATCATGCTTGGTCAGAGATGAAGGCCGCTGATTTCGACGCTATAATAAAGCGTGACAAGGCTGTGGTAAGAGTTTGTGATTTCAGAATACGTAAGATTGTTGAATGGGCAAAACAATGGATCAAAGATTATCCCAATAAGGGGGCTATTATATGGTACCTACATAACGGTGTTGCTGAGTGGCTTAAGGAAAGTTTTGAGCAGGCAGGTTTGCCTACATTATATTGTCCAAGCGGAAAGCCAGGTAAGAATAAATTAGAGGACAGAACAAAAAAGGGTATGTTCGCTATAGCATCTTTGCAGAGCTACCACGAAGGCCTTAACTTACAGTATCATCATAGTGCGGAGTTCTTTGCACAATGGCCCAGAGCAGCTACGTGGGCAGAGCAGGGCATGGGGAGAGTACATAGACCAGGACAGGCAGAAGACGAGGTGAGAATATGGAGGAGCACGAGTAGTGAGTTCGATAATGTTATGTTCGCTGCATGTCTTAACGATGCTGCCTACGCACATCAGACAACTAACAAGCAGAAGTTATTGTATGCGGATTACGACGAGAGGCCTAAAGTTATACCTTACTCGGTACTTAAAGAGTGGGGGACACAACCGCAACAGTTAGATGTCGCTAAACAGAAATTGATAACTGATATTTTCAAGGGGAGATAATTATGGAAACCACAGGTAAGACCATAATAGAAGATAGGTTTAAAGTAAGTAGTAAGGTAGAACACAGTTGTTGTTGGGAGGTCGCTATAGTCGATAGGCATGATGACCCTCTGTACCCTAAAATAGTTGTAGAGTGCTCAGAAGAGTATGCTGAAGAAATTTGCAAGCTGTTAAATGATAAATTTAAATAGGGGAAATAACAATGTCTAGTATATGTACATACACAGGAAAGAAGTTCGATTATAATAACGTCCGGCCCGAAGATATATGCATCGAGGATATAGCCCACGGCCTCAGTAACTTGTGCAGGTACTTCGGTCAGTGTAGACGGTTCTACTCGGTGGCGGAGCACTGCGTTAAGTTGTCACAGTCTAAGTTCATGTCCGGCGATCCTAAGGACAGGCTCTTACATGACGCTGTAGAGGCATACATCGGTGACGTAGCAAGACCGCTTAAGGTTCTTCTGCCGGAGTACAATCGTATAGAGGCATGTATCCAAGCAGTCATAGAAGAAAAGTATGCTGTTGATTTTTCTACCGTCAAAGAAGGGGATACTCGTATCTTAGAAATAGAAGCTACCGATATTATGCTCCCTAACTTCTTTAAAATACATAACGATGAGAATGATTATATATTAGAGGCTTGTGGTGCCGGGGACGTAGAAATAGAATGCTGGCCACCGAAGGCAGCAGAACATTGGTTTTTAGAAAGAGCAAAACAGTTAGGAGTTACAGAATAATGGAAGACAATAAAGCAGTAAACCCTAAAGCAGCCTGCGGAGCTATCAAGCCCACGATGGCAAACATCTCTGCTGCTGTAATGGCCGAAGTAGGTGTAGGTATGCATGAAGGTGCCCGTAAGTATGGCTCCCATAATTACCGAGTCACCAAGGTATTTGCAAGCACATACCATGCTGCTATGCTTCGACATATATTTGCCTATTGGGAAGGTGAAGATATTGATCCCGACAGTGGCGTGCCTCATATATCTAAACTTATAGCTTGTGCTTCGGTACTAAGAGATGCTGAGATACAGGGTATGCTTATAGATGACCGACCACCTAAGACACCGAAATGTCATAAGGCTTTTGTGCAGAAGCTCATGGACGATGTTATGGAAAGACACCCTGAATGTGTACCGGCGTTTACGGAGGTGGGGGAGTGTGAGAAGGGTAAAGAAGATATGATGACAGAAAGAACCGTAAGGGGTATCCACTGCGACCAATGTAAGACACCGCACGATTGTGAAGTAAATCCTCAGCTATATACTGATTGTAGAAAGTTGCATGGGAAGGTTTAATATGATAACAATACACAATCTAAGCAAAGAACAAATGATATATCCTTGGGACGTTAGCGTAGATCGCCAGAGTCCTTTGGGTAATCCTTTCTCTCTCTATGGCGATGAGGATATGAGGGATGATGTTTGCGAGAGATATATAGAATGGATTGAAGAAGCTCTTAATCTAAAGTGTATACCTGAAGTTATCTGCGAATACTTACGGCTGGTAGAACTATACAAGCAACATGGCAAGCTACGTCTATTCTGCTGGTGTGCTCCTAAGAGGTGTCATGCCGATACGCTTAAGGCTTATCTGGAAGAAGATGTAATAGAAGGTCAAGGAGAAAATGATATGACATATATAAATGATGACAGTAGGTTGGATATGTCTGATATGCCCGGAGGAGATGTAGTTTCTCCTGTCATGGCCTTCGATTGCGAGACGGAACTTATAGACTATAAGAATCCGCTACCCGATATGATATGTATGACGTATGCCGATGCCGGTGCAGTGAAGGGTACTATCGAAACACCGTGGGAACATAACATTCCCCAGAAGTTCATAGACTCTTGGGCAAACATGCAACACGGTGTAGGGCATTACGTAGCGTTCGATCTCAGCATGTTGGCCTTTAACTTCCCTGAGACTATACCGCATATATTCACTGCTTTAGATAATGGCCTTATACATGATACGCTTCTTCGAGAGAGGCTTCTTAACCTTACGCTGCATGGAAATTTCGATCTTATAGAGATCAACGGTGCTGTTATGCATGTCAATTATTCTCTCGTAGATTTAGAAAAGAAATATCTGAACCTTGACCGCTCTGCCCTTAAAGACGATCCCGATGCCCCTCGTTTAAATTATGCTATGTATAAAGGTGTGCCTCTAGCAAAGTGGAACGAGAAGTTTATATCTTACGCCATAGACGATTCTGTAAACACCGGCCTTATCTACATGCACCAAGAGGTAGCCCGACAGAAGTGTATAGAGATGACCGGCCACGATCCTTTTGCTGTAGAAACATTCAGGGTAAAGATAAACTTCGCGTTAAGACTCCTGGAATGTGTAGGCGAATTATTAGACCCGGAGAAGGTCATCGAAGTTACAGACAAGTTCCGTACAGAGTATCAACTACCTCGTCTTAAACAGCCTCTCATACTCGCCGGTCTTCTGTTAGATGCACTTCCTCCAAGACCTTATGCTAAGGGAACACTGGAGCACACAGATGAATGTACCGCAGCTAAAGATATAGGTGATTGGAAAAAGACCCGTAGACTCAAGCAGTGTGGTTGCCCGGTTAAGATGAAAGCTGCCGAGCCCGAACACAATCCTACGAAACCTTTGGCCGCATATATATGGAACCTCGCCGGTACCAATCCTAATATCAAAGCATGGCCAGCAGATAAATGTGTGTCGAACATGAAGAAGGCTGGCGTATATAAAAACATAATCGCTAACAAAGCATTTAAGCTGGAAGTAGTACAGGGCACTTTGATAGATAAAGCCATAGGTGTGTTTTATAATAATTTTGATGAGGCACGAGCCACAGATAATAAAAAGCTCCTTAAGACAGCTACGGAGAAGTTGGAGTTTGCCGAGAAGTTAAAAGCTGCCGGGTACCTATATATGCTCCCCGATGACGTAACCCTGACCACAGATGAGGAATGGAACACCACCTTCTCCGCTCACGACCCGCTTCTGTCTATTTGGGCTGAACGCAGAGCCTTGGCCAAGATCATTACAGATTACCTCCCTAAGATGTTCTACACGGACGATAATGGCGTTACTGCTCCGGCAGCTATTATTAGACCATCGTTCTTCCCCTTGCAGCTAACAGGCCGTACAAGCTCCAGAGCGAGCACTATGTACCCCTCACGTAATGGTCAGAATGTCGATCCTCGCGTCAGGCCTTGTACTATACCCCGTCAAGGTAATGTGATAGTCAGCACCGATATCAACGGTATGGAGCTCGGTACCTTAGCCCAGAAGTGTGTGAGCCTCTTCGGGCATTCCGTCATGGCCGATAATATTAATAACGGTGTTGATAACCATGCATACTTGGCTGCACAGATCGCTTGTGCTATGGATGATGATTTCAACAAGCTCATACAGCAGCAAGGTGCGTTGGGTAATAGAAGTAAGACCTTTGAAATATTCAATCAGGCAGAAGGACATAAGGAACCAATGTTAGGTTTCGAGACCTTCAAAGCTAATTTCACAGCTAAGTATGAAAAAGAGAAAAGCGAGAAATTAGACAGGCCTGTTATGTGGAGTGATTTTTTCAAGTACTATCGTCTGCTCGCTAAACCCACCGGTCTGGGCTTCCCTGGAGGTCTAGCCGCAGCTACGATGGTAGCGTATGCCAAGGGCACGTATAAGGTAGACCTTACGTTCGAGGTGGCCACTCTATTAAAACAGGTATGGTTAGAAACATATCCAGAGATGGGCCTGTACCTAGATTGGATTAAGAAGCATTGTAAAGACCCTCTCCATGCACCGGTACAAGTAGAAGAGGATGATGGTACCACCAGAAAGAAAACCTTCTTCTGTTACGACACACCTAGAGGAATGCACCGGGCCAGATGCGGGTTCTGTGAAGCAGCTAACGGTGCCGGTCTCCAAGCGTTCTCAGCAGAGGGGATCACCGATGGTATGTACGATGCGGTCAAGGCTATGTGGTTAGCAAAGCCAGGGGACTTGTTGTTCGGGTGCCTACCGTGGGGCTTTCTCCACGATGAGCTCGTATGGGAGTCACCGGAGGATGTCTATGTAGGCCAAAGAGCTAAGGAAGTGGAGCGGTTATTAGGCAACGGGCTTATAAGATTATGCCCAGACGTTAAGTTCACTGCCGAATCAGCAGCTATGAGGCGTTGGTCGAAATATGCGGAACCTATCTTTAGTGAAGATGGTAATCTATTAGCATGGGAACCAGATAAGGATTAATATGAAAGAGATACCACTAACAAAAGGCTATGTAACAAGCGTTGATGATGATGTTTATGAGGAACTTAATAAACATTTATGGAGGTTAGCCGATTACGGTAAGCACCTGTACGCTATTAGATGGTCTCCTATGGTGAACAGAAAGAGGCATCTAATTTACATGCACAGACAGTTGTTAGGTCTGTCTTCTGGGGACAACAGTGTAGTAGACCATAGGGACAGTGACGGACTTAATAATCTCAAGAGCAACCTTAGAATATGTAGTCAAAAGGAGAATACCAGAAACAGGAGTATCCAACCTCATTCTTCTATATACAAGGGTGTTAGTTGGAGCATAAAACAGGGAAAGTATAAAAGTGGTATCAAGTATAATGACAAATCAATACATCTAGGAAGTTTCAGCGACGAAGTAGAGGCTGCCAAGGCATATGATAAAAAGGCTTTGGAACTGTTTGGAGCGTATGCCAAAACTAATTTCCAGTACGCCGAGACGATCTTTGATGATAACGGAAACCTTTTGGCTTGGGAGCCGGATAAGGAGTAGTTATGAAGGCATCACTATCTAAAGAAGGCAAGCTGACAATAAGCCCTGTAGACAGTACAGAAGAATATGCTTTGTCTAAGTGGAAGGCTGAGAATAAGGTAAGCCCAGATAATACAACGATAGAGACAGAGGTAAATAAAAAGGTAGTTGGATTTCATAAAAGGGAAGAAAAGAAAGGAGTTTAGATTTATGGAGGTGCTAAAAGTTAAAGCAGTTAAAATAAGAAAGCCCAGAGATTGCTTCGGGTGTTGTGGTAAATTGAATAAGGGAGATGCTGCACATATACAAACCAACACAGATATGGGCTGTATATATGATGTGACTCTGTGTGTCTCCTGCAATGAAAAAGTAAAAGATATGGATAGCGGTGATTTCTTTGGTGAAGGAGATTTAAAATGAAAGAGTTCTGTAGAGGATGTCATAGTATGTGTGTCGATACTGGATGTATTTGTCCTATGTGCGGTACACAACACTATTCAAAAAGAGATGGACCTACTGATTGGAATGATCTCTATAATAGTGCAGTAATTATTTGTGCGGGCGTAGTAATAGGTTTTCTTTTATTGAATGTTATATACTTTTTTATGGGAGGCTATGCAAAATGAACAGGCACAACTATGAACTACGAAATATAGTAGAAGACCTTCTGTTCTTTTTAACGTGTGATGATTATTCAGATCAGATGTGGTCTCTATGTACGTGTAGAAAAGAACACAAGTGTGTGGTTACAGATGACATAATATCTAAAGGGGATATATGTTATAGGCCAACTACTAACGGGAACAATAGGTACCATCGTATATCTGAAGATGGTATGAAAGAATTAATTATTATATGGAGATTGAGTAAATGAAAACAGTATACGAATACATAGCGTTTGTACATGCCGGTGCTTCTGCGAGCCACAAGACACAAATATATGGCTGTAGAAACAGGAAGGGTAACGATAATTTAGGCGTAGTAAAATGGAATGCAGGATGGAGACAATATTGTTTTTATCCAAAAGTAGGTATGTTAATTTTCAGTGCAGGTTGCTTATCAGATATATCAGACTTTATAACCACTTTAAATATATTACATAAGGGAGGCGTTGTAGAATGAATAAAATATACATAGGAATAGACCCGGACTTAAGACTGTTAAATGCTGCTGTAGTAACTGACGATCTGAAACTCTTAGGAGTATTAGTCCGTAGGAATAAAGAGGGCAAGGACGATGTGGCCGTGGAAAATTCAATGCAACAGGCCAGACACTTGTACCTAGATGTTGCAGGGTTCCTTCATGCCAATCACTTGATACAAAGAGAAAGAGTCCTCTGCATAGAATCGCAGAACATGGATCGTACTAAAGCAGAGAGACTGAAAGGTAATAAGGTAAGAGCGGAAGACATACGCCGCCTGGCTCAAGTCACCGGATGTCTGATGGGTGCCTTTAGTAATCTGATATCGGTAGTACACCTTCTACAGCCTATGACTTGGAAGAAAACTATGACCGATAAAATAGTTCAAGGTAGAGCTTTGAGTGCTCTAGGAATAGGCTATGGTATAATGGGAGGTAATAAACCTTATTGTGTGCCTGATGCCATAAGGGCTCCTGCTTTAATAAAGCACAGCCACGATAAAATTAACCCCGGCGATTTCGCAGACATCAGCGACAGTATAGCACTGGCCGTGTACGGTGCTAAGAATAACTTATAATTGAGAGGAGCATAATTATCGCAACACTAAAAAGTCTACAAAAAGATGCTGAAAGTATCCAACAAGAAATAGACAATAAAATATCCAAAGTTGGTTGGACGTTAAAAGATATAGAAAATATATTAGATAAATTATGGGGTAAGAGTGGTGCCTTAAGAGATACAGTAACAGCCAATGTCTTATGTGATACATTAAGATATGAGGCTAAGAAACATATAATAGCCACAGAAAAAGATTAAAGTAAAGAAGGTGGTGGCTACTCCCCCGACAAGAGTAGCCACCTTTGAGAAGAGGAGGTAAAAGTGCTATTGCTATAAATTTATATTCTTCGTCACGGTCTTATGTAACAAACCCTGACGCTCTAATGTCTCTGTAACAAACTTGCTGGTCTCTCTTTTTGCTATGCCACCCATCCTACTCTTAAATCCAGCCATACCCCCTCCTGGTTCGTTACTAAAGAAGGGAACACCCTTAACCCCGGACCGATCACCCGGAGAGTTCTTAGCTACGATCATAGGCAAGTCCATAGCCCTGTAGTCGCTTGACGTTAAGACTCGCTTACCGGACTGTTGTTTGTACCTGCTGATGATAGCTCTGTTGATCCTGGACCATTTCTGGAACTGTGCCTTGGTCAATCTCTTTACCTGGGACAACCTTACCGGATATACGCCTCCTGGATAGCGAGGATCGTTAGCGGGGTCTTTAAACCACACCAGTATCTTATCTCCTCCCCCTGCTGTGGGAGAAGGTCCACGACCATCGTGAATGTATAAAGCCCAGTAATGAGGTACATGTAGCTTACCTCTACCTTTGGCCTCCTCTATGGTTATGAGCCCGGCTTGGAGTTGGGCACTGGGTATCTGGGTGATTGCTTGTGCTTTACCGTGAATCAAGAAGGACTTCAGCAAGATGTTGGTGAGGGACTGGGGCATCTAATCGTTGACTCCCTGAGATACATCCCTCTGCGATCCGTCTGAATTAGTGGCGGTCATAGCTTCTTCCCGCATACGTCCTACCGTATCCAGACCCTCTATGTTAAACTGACTGGTGATTACACGGAACCTAAGGTCTTCGGCTTCGAGCCCTGATATCCCTTCGTCCCCGCCTAAAGTCCTAGCTAGAGTGCTCTGGATTATCTGCTGGTAAGGACCGATCACTAGCAACTGGAAGGCTACAAGGGCTTGTACCACTTCGTTAGATGCACCGAGCTTTCCCGGTATCAAGATGTTGGCAATGATCGGAGGAACTCTGTGTGCAGATACAATCTGCTGTGCGTATATCTCTGAGTCCTTAGAGAACTGTAACTCTGTTTTGTCTGATGATGCTAACTTATGTACCTCTACCTTGCTACCTTCTGATGCTGGCACATTGATGGCCATCTGTCGGAAATTCTGTCCCCCTCCTACAGAACCCTCTACAGACGCTACTATTTTATCCCATGACTCAGTTTCGACCTGCCCTATTATAGAAAGAATATAAGCCAAAACCCCACGGTTGGTATAGAAGTCTGACTTGTACTGTATAGACAGGGCGAGCAGTGTTATGATTGCAGCGGCAGATAGATGGTCTGGGTATCCATAACCCTTTACTCTGTTAGAAGGATTCTTGAAAACTATGACCTCGGATACGGCTTCTATGGGTATATTGGTACCGGTGTAAAAAGTTTCCCAAACTTTCCTACGGTTATTTTTTCCAAATAGAGAATATCTTTTAGTACCATTACCGGCCATTAAACCAGCGGGATTATATATGTACATCCTCCAGCTTTTGCCCTCTAAGTCTCTGAACGTAGCTGCCTGCAAATCCTCATAAGGTATCCAGTTCAATCCTACTATTTTTTCAGTTATATCTCTAACTACTTCAAGGTACCCGGTGCCCCCATCTAGGAAATCTTCTATGGTTGTATATAGTTCGTGAGCGAATCCTTCTATAGTCAGAGGATCAAGCACCTTATCTACTTTAGATTCTACAAAAGATTCACCAGATAACAAAGAAGTAATAGCCTCTTCAGCTACTTGTGTGGTGGTGCTATTATCATCAGTCTTGTTCTTAACATCATCGCCCTCACTAACGAAACCAAGACCCATTATAGACATAAGTTTAGATCGAATACATGCGGCATGGTGAGGGGAGATATCTTTCATAGCTCTAATAGCAACTATATCTACGGGACGAGGTATGCCTTGAAAAAACGTAAGCATGGTATTCGTTATAGCCTGGTTGGTTGGCTGTGCAGTAAGGCCCTGCTCTTTACATACTCTAGCAGATAAGCCGTGTATGTCAAGAGCCCCAAATACTTGAGGACTATACGAAAACCCTACAGCAGCTTTTAGTTTGTCCTCGTTTATATTAGTGGTACTCATCGTACCCATGTAACCACCAGCAGATTTATATCCGGTATCATTCATTATCTACGAAGCCTCCATTACCTAATGGCACTCGTATCTCACCGGCTAATATCATCTGGCGAAAAATTTCCCATGCCTTTTCTCTATCTGTTTCAAATATATGTGTTTCGTAATCCATATAACTTCCCCTTAAGGACCAGCCATCAGACCAGCAGTTTGCAGAGCGGCCAACAGCGTATTAAAATCGGTTGCCATCTGTGTAGCATCAGCAGCAGAACTGTCTGCTACTAATAAAGACTTTCTATCGTAAAGAGTCCACACTGCACCATCACTTATATACAAGCGACTGTCGGCAGTTACTAAAGCAAGACAGTCATCATAATTAGCAGCAGGAAAGCTAGAAGCGAGAGTAGATGTAGTGGCAGTTATTACTATAGGAAAAGGGCTCTCGGTCATCAGAGAGAAGTTAGCGTCTATGTCACCGTCGATAGCTGCTATGCCCGATCCGATTATATTTCTTTCTGGTCGTGCCATTATTTATTTCCACCTACCTAAATAACTTTCTTCCATTAAATAACTATCTTCATTACCAGGAAATTTAACATCTTTACTTCTAAAATTGGCAGGAGTGTTCTTGAATGTGGTACACCTACCATAAACACAATCTCCTCCACCACAGGGTATTAGGCAGTTCGATGTGTCGGCGTACATAATTTCACCAAGGTTGCCCCTTTTATTTATAGCCCCTCTATCACACTGTTGTACCTCTTCTACTTTTTCTTCTTCTACTTTTTCTTCTTTGGGTGCTTCTGTTTTCTTTTTAAGTCCAAACATTTAAACTACCTCCACAGTAATCTCGTCACATTCTGAATCTAAACCATTAAGAACATTATAAACTCTAACCTTAAAATCGCTACCACCGAAATCAGAAACCCTGTTAGCATTAGTGTATACAAATTCGGGCACTACCACTATCTCTGTTCTTACTATTGTATCACCTGTGGTTAAGAAGTCAAGTTTAAAATACCCTTCTGGTAAAGGAACCTGATACGGCTCGTCTGATAGCCCCAGTCCGGCCCCGGTTCCGCCACTGGTATTAAGGTAACTCCATACAAAAGTAGTGTCTACGCCCGTCTCAAAACCGCCCGTTAAGTCCTCTGTATTGAGGTTTATAGGTGTGTGGGGCTTGAATCCACCACCGGTATATGGTATAGACTCCGCAGTAATATCAGAGATATCCATGATATCATTGTCGGTAAATGGGAGCGTCTTTCCATAGATAGTAGCACCAGGAACCAGCATTGTAGCCTTTAGCACCTTGATATCGGCTGCTCTGAATATAATGAGATCATCATTCGTACTATGAGCCTCACGTACAGTACCCCACCTGGCTCGTATTAAGCCCTCTAAGACGAACTCCCCCGGTGTTCCAGTAGTTGACACTCCGGCCAGGAAGAAGAGCTCAGAGCCAATTACACACACCTGCTCACCGGTACGCCATCGGTTTTCATCAGCAGAAGCAGAGAGATCAAGTATTGCACTTATATCCGGTCCAGTAATAGTGAATGTATATTGAGTCTCATCTATAGACGGGCCGGTTTCCAATATACCATCTACGAGTTTGCCTCCTACCCCGTATTGGTTTTGTACTTCATGCGGAAGATAGGTTACATCGCTATCACTAAGACAGGGCACCATGCCCTGAATGAGTTGGCTTTGTCTTACGCGAGCAAAGAACACACCGTCCTCGTCTGGATTGGTGAAACGATTTACTTCTGAAAGTAATACCTGTACATCTTCTTCGGCACCGGAACTATCTCCTGGGAACAAGCCCGATGGAACCTTGGCTATGAAGTTGGTAACTTCCGAGTACGAATCTTTTATG
>SDBT01013237.1_pt1 | contig 13236 bp, 11 predicted proteins | sample 2277101 | NCBI WGS metagenome assembly SDBT01 (sample SAMN10404973, study PRJNA504765) | marine sediment metagenome | isolation source: marine sediment core GS10_PC15, 103 cmbsf | place: Arctic Ocean: Southern Knipovich Ridge | collected 2010 | reverse complement strand
GTTTTTCTTAACTCTGCAATTTCCACGCTTATACTTTTTATAACGCCAACGTTTAATTTATCCCCTTCTTTACGGGAAAGAATTTTTGTTTTAACAACTCTGCCTTGTCGAGATGGCTGAAGAGTTAAAGATGTATCTTTTATATCTTTCATCTGCTCTCCAAAAATAGCTTGTAGCAATCTCTCTTCAGGGGTTAATTCTGCTTTTCCTTTTGGTGAGATTTTTCCAACCAAAATATCTCCCCCTTTTACTTCAGCTCCTATCATTATTATTCCATCCTCATCTAAATTCTTTAATTTATTTTCGGAAACATTAGGTATATCACGAGTGGTGCTTTCCTTACCTAACTTAGTTTCCACTACATCGCAAGTAAATTCTTCTAAATAAACCGAAGTAAAATAATCATTTTTTGAAACTCGTTCTGAAATAACAACTGCGTCTTCATAATTAGCTCCAAAAAACGGCATAAAAGCAATTAATAAATTTTGCCCTAAAGCCAAAACCCCATTTTCTGTAGCTGCTCCATCTGCCAATAAAGTTTCCTTTTTTACAACATCTCCTTTGTTCACAACAGATTTTTGCATCAACCAACTATTTTTATTGCTGCGGCCAAAATTAATTAATTCATAAGTTCTCTTTTTCTTATCGTCTGTCTTTACAACAATATGATTTGCGTCCACTTCAATAACTTTTCCATTAACATCACTGATCAGGCATTGACCTGACTCAAAAGCAATTTTTTCCTCCATTCCAGTACAAACTAACGGAGCTTTTGGCCTTAAACAAGGAACGGCCTGTCTTTGCATATTTGCTCCCATTAACGCTCTATTAGATTCATCATGTTCTAAGAATGGTATTAAGCTAACAGCAACAGAGATAATTTGCTGACAAGAAACATCAATTAATTCGACTTCTTTGTTGTGAATCAAAGTTGGTTCCCCTATAACCCTTGCCCCTATTAATTCTTCTTTCATTTTTCCATTTTTATCAACATCAACAGTGCCATGGGCAATTTTATATTTCAATTCGTCAAAAGCATTGAGCCAAATTATTTCATTAGTAAGCTTGGCCTTTTTTACTTTGATATAAGGTGTTTCAATAAAACCAAACTCATTTAATCGCGCATAAAGAGCTAAGGAAAGAACCAAACCAATATTCTGCCCTTCAGGAGTCTGGATAGGACACAAACGTCCGTAATGGCTGGTATGAATATCCCTAACCTCCAATCCCGCTCTTTCTCTTACTAATCCACCTGGACCCATACAAGTAATTTTCCTTTTATGTTCTAACTCTGAAAGCATATTCATTTGTTCCATAAACTGACAAAGCTGGGAAATATTAAAAAATTCCCGCAGCACAGCTACTAATTGTCGAGGATTTATTAATTGGGCAGGAACCAATGTTTCGGGATCTAAAGTAGCCATTCTATCTTGTATTGTCCGACGCATACGCATCAATCCAACCCTAAATCTCTCTGTTAAGATTTCTCCAACTGCTTTTACTCTCCTATTTCCTAAATGATCAATATCATCATCAATAGCCTCTGGATCATTATTTAATCTAATAATTTCTTTAACAATCGCTACGAGATCATTCAATATTAAGCTTTTTTCATCAAAAGAGGTATCAAGCTCAAGCCGTTGATTAAATTTATACCTTCCAACTTTAGCTAAATCATATCTATCAGATCGGAAAAACATATTATTAATTAAATCATAAGCATTATCAAAAGTAGCTAATTCTCCTGGTCGTAAGTGGCGATAAATCTCAACATAGCCTTCTTCCTGATTAGTGGACGAATCTTTCTTTAAAGTACTTTCAATATATTTAACAGAAGATTTTTCTTCTTCAGTTTTAAACGCTTTTTTTATATCATCATCTGTCTCTAAGCCAAAAATCCTAAGTAAAGCGCTTATTGGCACTTTTCTTTTTCTGTCTATTTTTACGCTAATAATCCCATCATTATCAGTCTCAAATTCTAACCAAGCCCCGTGATAAGGGATAAGTTTTGCTCCAAATAATCTACGTCCTCTAAAATTCACAGAAGAAAAATATACTCCTGGAGAACGATTAATTTGCGAAATAACAACTTTTTCTACACCATTGATAATAAAAGTTCCCCGTGGAGTCATAACGGGAATTTCACCAAAATATACTTCTTGTTCTTTCTCAACGCCTGTCTTTTTATAAATTAAACGTAATTTTACACGAATAGTAGATTCATAATTTAATCCTTTTTCTTTGGCTTTAATTTCCGATATTTTTGGGGGTTCAAAATAATAATCTTCAAAAGCCAATTCTAAATCTTTACCTGTATAATCCCCAATTGGTAATAACTCTTTAAAAACCTCCCCTATCCCTTTTTCTAAAAACCACTGAAAAGAATCAGTTTGAAATTGGGTTAATCGTGGAGGTTCTAAAATGCCCCGGAAATGACGGGCAAAAGATTTTATTATCGGTTGATTAGTCATCAAATAACAAAAAATTCCTAATTATGATAGGTTATGATAACCTTTTTATCTTGCTTAAAAACGTCGAAATTAAAATAAAAATATTTTTAATTTTAACAACCTTTCTCTATCACTCAAGAACATTGAAATTAAAATGAAAGTATTTTAAAATTTTAGCGCGTATAAAATAGATTGGGATATTCTTTGTGAAGTGATACTTTTTTCTTTGGAAAAATCAACCTTCCAATCTTTAATACTCGCGACCTTTATTTTATCCTTTTTTAAAAATTTGTCAAGTGTTTTAAGTAATTCATCACTTTTTTCCACTTGAATGTAGTATTTTTGTTTTTTAATTGTATTAAAAGAAAGAAAAATCATATCCTTTTTAAATGTTTACGCCTCCATTCTTTAATCTTTTTATGGTTTCCTGAAAGCAAAATATCAGGAACTCGCCAGGCTATTTTCTTCTTTTTATCTGGGTAAAAAGATTCTGGCCTTGTGTACTGAGGATATTCACCTTTTCCCTCAAAATCTACACTAAATGATTCCTCTAAAAGTGATTCTTTTTTAATAACCCCAGGAATAAAACGACTAACAGCATCAACTAAAACCATTGCTGGCAATTCTCCGCCTGTTAAAATATATTCACCAATGGATATTTCTTCATCAGCTATATACTTAGCAACCCTCTCGTCTACTCCTTCATAACGCGGACAAATAAGTATTAATTGGTCGTATTTAGAGAATTGTTTTACCTTTTTTTGTGTTAACTTTTTCCCTTTTGCGGAAAAAAGGATAATACGGCATTTTTTAATTTTTTTCTTTTTTAAATCTTTTACAGCTTTAAAAATCGGCTCCACTTTAAAAATCATTCCCATACCTCCACCATAAGGACAATCATCAGTTGTTTGATGGCGATCTAACGTCCATTTCCGCAAATTATGAATATGAATTTTTATAAGCCTTTTCTTTTGGGCTTTTTTCAAAATAGAAGCTTCAAAATAATCACCAAACATTTCAGGAAAGATTGTAAGAATATCAAAACGCATAAAATAATAAACAATTAATAAAAAATCGCAGTATCATTATAATACCGCGATTTTCGTTTTTTTTCAATCACGCCTAAGCGTAATTTTAGAGTTTTAAATCCTCAACAATATCATCTGCAGCTTTCTCTGCTTCTTTTGATGAATCAGTACTAACTTCTTGTTTTACCCTTAAAGAACCTTCAGGCTCTTCAATCTTGAGGTTAACTCGGGCTTTATTCTTTGCTCCAGCTACTTTCAAAATAGTCCTTAATGCTTTGGCCATTGAGCCTTCGCGACCTATCATTTGAGCCATATCTTCAGGATCTACTTTCAAAGTAAGGAGTACGCCCATTTCATCTACTTTTCGCTCTACTTTTACTGCATCAGGATTACTTGCGATGCTTTTAACTATAAATTCGAGCAATTGTTGGTCTACAGGTTTTTCTGCCATTATTTTGAAATTAATATTTTCTTAACTTAATATTCTTAACTTAATAACTAAAGTAGCTATCGACCGCTCTCTTAGCCACTGGATAATTTTTATTTTAAAGCACTTAAAAAAGAAAGTCAAGTAATTAATAAATTATTTTTCTGCAAAAACTTCTGCTTCTTCTAATTTTAATGAAAAAAGCTTGGAACTGTTATCCTCTGATAAAGTTACTCCATAAATTATTTGAACAGCATTCATAGTCATTCTATTATGAGTAATAATAATAAATTGGGTATTTTTAGTAAGCGCTTTTAATACTTCGGAAAAATGATTGCTATTCTCTTCATCTAAAGCGGCATCAATTTCATCCACAATAACCAATGGGGAATTAGACTGATTAACTAAGGCAAAAAGAAGACAAGCAGTAATTAGAGTTTTTTCACCGCCAGAAAGCATATCAATCCCTTTTAATTGCGTTTTTGAAATATTAATTTTAATATCAACCCCCCAAACAACATCGTGATTATTAGATTCTTGTTTAACCTGAATTAATTTAGCTGAACCGCCCTTAAATATAAGTTGAAAATAATGATTAAATTCTTTATTTATTCCATCCATCGCTTTGCTAAATTTTTCTTCTATTTGATTATTTAATTCTTTTATCAAAGTATTAAGATCTTCCACCCCTTTATTTAAATCCCCAATCTGTTGGCTCAAAAAATCATAACGATTAGAAACATCTGCATACTCATTCATTATATTTTCGTCTTCTGCACCTATTTCTGATAATTCCTTCTTCCTTCGCCAAATCTTATTTTCCAAAACAGAAAATTCTTCCAGAGGAACTAATTGCGCGTTTTTTTCGTTTTGATAGAGCTTTTCAATTTCTTGAAATTCAAATCCAGCCTCCCTTAATCGCCTCTTAAAATCTTCCATGCGCAAACGAAATTTTTCATTTAAAATTTCTTCCCTTTGTAATTCCCTGTACAATTTTTCCTTTTCTTCCCTTTTCGACTCTATTTCTTGAAACTTACTTCTAAAATCCAAACCCCTTTTATTTAATTGATCCTGCCAATTGCTCAATTGTTCATTTTTTTCATTTATCTCTCCCTCGATTTTCTCCAGGCTTTTTTGAATTTCTTTAAGATTTCCTTGCTTTTTTTCCTCTTGATTACCAGAATTAATGAAAGTATTTATATCTTGAATTATATCCTTTATCTCTTTTTTTATTTTCTCTAAATTGAAAAAACTTAATAAAGGTTGCAATTTTTCTTTAATAGAAAAAATCCTCTTTTCAAGAGATTCTCCTGTAATATTTAATTTACTACTTACTTCTTTTCTTCCTAAAGCCCTTAATTGAATTGATTTTTGGTTTTGAAAATCAATAATTTGCTGAGTGATATCTTTTATTTTAATTTCCAGACTTTTATCAAATTTTTCATTTGATAAACCGATTTCTTTTTCTTTTTCCCTAATCCCATTTTCCAAAGCCTTAATATCTTTTTTAATTTTACCAATATCAAGGTATGAATGAGTATTTTCTTGCAAAATTTGGTGATAAATATTAACAAAGTATTTCTTTTCTATTTCCAACAATTTCTCCTTGATTTTTCCCCTCTTTTCCCAACGACTAACTTGCCTCTTCAAAGAGCGCAGATGAGGAAGAATTTCCTGTTGAAGAGCCCTAGCTTTGTCCAAATTAATCAAAGTATTTTCTAGTTTTCTTTTCGCTTCTTGTTTTTTTGTCTCTAAGTTCTTTAATCCCAAACTTTCTTCCAACATTAGCCTCCTTTCTTGAGAAGAAACTTTTAAAATATCCCCGATCGATCCTTGGTTAATTATAGAAAGACCCTTTAATCCTAATCTGGCTGCAGCCAGTACTTCAACAATATCCTTTAGACGACAAGATTGATGATTTAAAAAATAACTATTATTATCTTCTTTATCAATTCTTCTCAAAATACTTAATTCAGAAACCTCTAAAGGAAAAATCTTTTTACTATTGTCAAATATTAATTCCACTTCAGCAAATCCAGCAGAAGAATTTTTATTTTTACTTGAAAAAATTAAATCTCTACCTTTCTCTGCGCGAAGATTTTTAAAACTTTGTTCCCCAAAGGCCCAGCGAACAGCATCAACAATATTAGATTTTCCAGAACCATTCGGACCAACAATAGCTGTAAAAAGACAAGGAAAATCTAAAACAGTCTTTCCTGAAAAAGATTTAAAATTCTTTAAAATAATACGCTTTAAAAACATAGAAAATAACTTATTTCCATTTCTTCTTAGACAAAGCTTTTTTAGCGGCATTTACTTCTGCTTCCTGTTTAGAATAACCTTCGCCTTTAGTAATAAATTCTTTGTTAAGATATACACCAACCCGAAATTGCTTTAAATGGTCTGGCCCCCAACTTTCTAATGTTTTATAAATTGGAGTAATACTTAAATTCTCCTGGCTTTTTGCCTGAAATACACTTTTTGGGTCTTTATATTCTTCTGTTTTTAAAATTCTTTCGGTTTTGGATAAAATATGTTTCTGCACAAATTTTTTAGATTCATCAAATCCTTTATCTAAATAAATAGCCCCTATAATCGCTTCTATGGCATTAGCTAAAAAATATGGATGGGTTTTTCCCAACTCGTTTTTTTCTCCTTTGGAAACTAAAAGATATTCTTTCACATTTAATTTATCAGCTACGTCTAACAAAGAATCACTATTTATTAACGCTGCTCTTAGGGCTGTTAATTCCCCTTCCCTTAGATTTAAAAATTCTTTAAATAAATATTCGGCAACAATCAAACCTAAAACTGAATCTCCTAAAAATTCTAATCTTTCATTATGCCCTATTTCCAGCCATTCTTTATTCTCGTTCAAAAAAGACCGGTGAGTTAATGCCCGTTTTAATAAATCTAAATTATTAAATTCTAACCCCAGAATTTTCTGAATTTTGTAAAAATCAGTTTTAATCATCCTTTTCTTTTTTATAAAGAACCTCTTCCATCTCCCGATAAACTGTCCCTAATACTCCGTTTACAAAACGGCGTGAAGAATCGCCACCAAAAGTTTTAGCTAACTCTACACATTCATTAATAGCGACTTTTGGAGGAACTTCTCTTGAATCAGTAAATAACAATTCAAAAATTCCAATTCTTAGAATATTTCTATCAATAATATTAATTTGATCCAATGGCCATTCAGGAGCCCCAGAAAGAATTAATTTATCCAATTTATCCAATTGATCCAATATGCCACCCAAAAGCTCTTCTGGATATTCTTTATTAGACAGTCCATCACCTAATGATTTCAAATTTCTTTGAAGTATTTCCTTTACATCTTTATCTTGTTTCGAAAAATCCCATTCATAAAGAGTCTGTAAGACAATGGAGCGGGAAAGATGTCGAGAGCCCATATGAAAAAGTTTAAATTTTAAAATTTAAAAATTAGTCCTTCTTTTCTATCTCTTTTTGCTTTAATTTCTTCTCCTTCTTGGAAAGTCCTTTTAACACATCAATGACTTCCTTCTCTTTATAATAACCGCAATAAGAACAAACGCGATTAGGCATTATCATTTCTTTACAATGAGAACATTTAATAAAATTCAAAGGCTTAAGAGCCATATGAGATCGGCGTTTATTAGTTCTGGAACGAGTATGATGACGAGATGGAACACCCATAGTTTTAAAAGATTAACACAAAGAGCCCTTAAGGGCAAGAATTTAATGAGTTTTTTCTAAGCTGATATTTATTTTCCTGCTATCTAAGATTACCTCCCCTTTAAAATCAAAATCTTCAATTTTATCCCAAATAATCTTTTCTATGCGCAGCCCTTCTTTCATTTGTTTCTCATTCTTTTTTAATAATTCTATTACTGAACTTTCACCTTGAAAACAAATGATTATTTTATCAAAGGAAAATAATTTGGATTTTTGACGAATAATCTGAATCTGCCTAAAACAATCACGGATTATGCCTTCATCTTTGAGCTCTGGCGTAATTTCAGTATCTATTTCAACTTCCTTTTCTAATTTATTATTAAAAATAACTTGTTTAACATTCACCTCATCTTTAATCAGCTGCAGTAATTCTTCTTTATCTTTTAATTCATAATCCTTAATTCTTAATTCATTTAATGGCTGTCTCACTTTTATGCCCGCGGAAGCTCTTTCTGCGAGAGCCAATGAAACAATCATTCGAATTTCCTCCATATCTTCTTCTAAAGTTTTATCAATTAATTCTTTATCAATCTCAGGATAATCACAAAGATGCACTGACTCTGGGTCTTTTTTATCTTTTAAACTTTGATAAATTTGTTCGCTAAAAAATGGAATAAATGGAGCTACTATTTTACTTAAATTAAATAAAACATATTTCAAAACTTGTGATGCCTCTTTTTTCTCTTTGGTATTTTTAAACCTCTGCCTAGATCTTCTTAAGTACCATGTTGAAAGATCATTAATAAATCTTTCTATTGGTCTTACTGCTTTTAATAAATCATATCTATCCATTCCTTTACTAACCTCTTTGTTTAAAGAGTTCAACTTAGACAAAACCCATTTATCCAAAAGATTAATATTATCAATAGATTTAATATTTAATTCCGCGCTTTCTTCTGCATATAATTTATAGAATGTATGAACATTCCAAAAAATTATTAAAACTTTTTTCAGAACTTCATTAACTCCATACTCAGAAAAACGCAAATCATCGGCTTTCATTGCTGGGCTGCTTAGAAGGTAAAGACGCATTGCATCGGCGCCATATTTATCAATAATTTTCATTGGTTCTGGATAATTTTTCAAGCGCTTGCTCATCTTTTGCCCATCCTCAGTTAAAATTATACCGTTAACAATATTATTGAGAAAAGCTGGCTTATCAAATAAAGCTGTAGACAAAACCATTAAAGTATAAAACCATCCCCTTGTTTGATCTATACCTTCAGCGACAAATTGAGCTGGAAAATTTTTTTCAAACGATTCCTTATTCTCAAAAGGATAATGGACCTGAGCATATGGCATTAAGCCAGATTCAAACCAACAATCAAAAACTTCTGGAATTCTTTTCATTAAACCGCCGCATTTTTCGCATTTGAAGACAATTTTATCAATGTATGGTTTATGAAGGTCTTTTATCTTTTTATTGCTTAATTTTTCCAACTCCTTCACTGAACCAAGAACTTTAATATTATCGCAAGAATTTACTTTATCATTCTTGATGCCCTGACATTGCCAGATGGGTAAAGGCGTACCCCAATAACGAGAGCGAGAAATTGACCAATCTCTCACCTCTTCTAACCACTTGCCAAAACGGCCGTGCTTTATATGTTCAGGAACCCAATTTATTTTCTCGTTATTCTTTATAATCTTTTCTTTTATAGCAGTAACTTTCATAAACCATGAAAATGTAGCATAATTTAAAAGAGGAGTATCGCATCTCCAGCAAAAAGGATAGCTATGAATAATTCTTTCTTGAGAAAATAATTTATTTTGCTTTTCTAACCATTGAACAACTTTTCTATCAGTTGTAGAAATATCATTTTTCGGCTTTACTTCCTCTCCTACCCAATCTTTTACTTCCTCAGTAAAACAACCATCTTCTTTAACGTGCTGAATAAATGGAAGGGCTTTCAAAAAACCAAGCTTTAAATCATTTTCGCCAAAAGCTGAAGCAATATGTACAATACCGGTTCCTTCTTCTGTAGAAACAAAATCAGCATCATATATTTTCCACCCATTTTCTTTATTCTTTAAATCGTCTTTTTTTGAAAAATAATCAAACAAGGGCTCATATTCTAATCCAACCAAATCTTTACCTTTCATTTCTTCAATAATTTTATACTCATCCTTAATAACCTCTAACCTATCTTTTGCTAAAATATAAAACTCTTTATCAATTTGTATTTTTACATAATCAATATCTTTTCCAACTGCTAAAGCCACGTTGCCAGGCAAAGTCCAAGAAGTAGTTGTCCAAGCTAAAACAAAAGTATTATCTTTGCTTTTTAATTTAAATTTAATTGTGACTGATAAATCTTCAATATCTTTATATCCTAAAGTCACTTCAAAATTAGAAAGTGTTGTTCCACAACGGGGGCAAATATGCATGCTTTTATAATCCCTATAAATTAATCCTTTATTCCATAACTGCTCAAACGCCCACCAAACAGATTCCATATAATTAAAATCCATGGTTTTATAGGGATGATCCATATCAACCCAACGGCCAATTCGGGGAATAACTTTTTTCCATTCATCAACATAGCGTAAAACACTATCTTTGCAAGCTTGATTAAATTTATTTACACCAATACTCTCAATATCTTTTTTATTTTTTAAATTTAATTCCTGCTCTATCAAATTTTCAACTGGCAAACCATGACAATCCCAACCCCAGCGCCGTTCTACACGAAAACCTTTCATCGTCCAATAGCGAGGAACAACATCCTTATTTAAAGAGGCAAGAATATGGCCGTAGTGAGGCAGGCCCGTTGCAAAAGGAGGCCCATCAAAAAAAACATAGGGTTTGGTTTTTGGCCTTTGTTCTATTGATTTCTTAAAAATCTTATTTTTCTTCCAAAATTCCAAAATCTCTTTTTCTTTTTGAACAAATTCTAAAGTCTTTTCCATATCTTTTTAGTTTACTTCAAAATGAGTAAAAAATCAAAATTTCGTGTATAATTAAAGCATGAAACCCTTAGCTACAAACAAAAAAGCGTATTTTAATTACGAGATTTTGGAAACAATAGAAGCAGGAATTGTATTGTCTGGAATAGAAACAAAAGCCGTAAAAACAGGAAAAGCTAATTTAGCAGGCAGCTTTGCTATTATCAGAGATAACAAAGTTTCTCTTGTAAATTGCTCTATTGCGCCTTACCAACCAAAAAATATTAATTTTATTTACAATCCTGACAAAACCAGAAAACTCCTTCTCAATAAAGAACAAATAAAGCATCTATTAGGTAAAATCAAACAAAAAAACTTGACTTTAATACCACTAAGAATGTATAATAAACACGGTTTAATTAAGATAGAATTAGGATTAGCAAAAGGAAAAAAGAAATTCGATAAAAGAGAAACTATAAAAGAAAGAGAAACCGAAAGAAATATAAGTAGGGCTAAGAGAGGACAATACTAAGCGGGGATGACGGGATTCGATAAAAAGAGAGTTTTTAAATAAGCGAGTTGAGGATGCCTTGTACCCTCAATAAAAATCAAGGCGGCATCAATAAATGCCAATCAAACTCCTGCTTATGCCTATGCTTAATCGTTTAGGCTAAGCTATTCCCTTTTAAGGGAAATTCTTTGGGATGATTCTCGATAGCCCCAAAGGATACAAATATCGAGATAGATTGGTTTCTGGCTTTTCCGACCAAAAATCAATTGAACTATTTTCGGAGAATTTTAAGAAAAGTTTGTTCATTCTTTCTTTTCTTAAGAGATACAAAGAATGAACTACACTCGTAGAATTATTTAAAAAATTCTTTTTAGACGTGGGTTCAACTCCCACCTTCTCCACTAAAAAAGCATAACAATTAATCTTTTTATAAAACTTGATACCAGAAGAAGTTCGACTTATTGACGAAAAAGGAAAACAAATAGGAGTTTTTTCTTATGATGAAGCTTCTAAAATAGCCCAAGAGCGTGGCTTAGGTTTAGTTGAAATCACAAAAAGAACCACGCCTCCAATATATAAATTTGGAGACTCTGGTAAATTAAGATATAAAAAAGAAAAAGAGTTTAGAAAAAAAAGATTAAAGGAAAGGCAAACCTCTCCAAAATCAATTCGTATTGGTTATAACGAGGGAGAACATGATTTAGACACAAAGGTTAAAAGAACAGAAAAATTTTTGGAAGAAGGAAAAACAGTAACAATCGAAATGAAATTAAAAGGAAGACAGAAAGCTCATTTTGATTTAGCTAAAAAAAAGATAAATGAATTTCTATTAAAAATTAAAACTGAGCATAAAGTTATTCAACTATTAAAAAGAGTTCCGCGTGGATTAATTACGATTTTAAAAAAATGAGAAGAAAATTATTTAAAAAAAGATTAACAATAACCAAAAGCGGAAAGATTTTAAGGCGTTCTTGTAATCTTGGGCACAACAAAGCGAAAGTTTCTTCCAAAGTCAAAAGAAGAAGAAAGAAGTTAATTTCTATGCCAAAACATGCAAAATCTATTATTAGACATTCGCATTAATTCGAGAATATCTGTTAATTCAATAACATGACAAGAGTAAAAAGAGGCGTTACTGCCAGTAAACGAAGAAAAAACTTGCTAAAACATACTAAGGGATTTAGATATGGCCGAAAGACAAAATACCGCGCGGCTAAAGAAGCGCTTCTCCACGCATGGACACATGCGTTTAGAGACAGGCGATTAAAGAAAAGAAACGCCCGTAGACTCTGGCAGGTAAAAATTAACGCTGCTGTAAGAAAATACGAACTAAGTTATAGTAAATTTATCAAAGCTTTAAAAGATAAAAAAATCGGCTTAGATCGAAAAATCTTAGCCGAATTAGCAGAAAAACAACCTGCAGTTTTTAAAAAGATTATTGAAAAGATTAAATAAGAACTTAAAATAAGAACTTAAACAGATTCAATCTTTGCTTTAAACTTGTTTTCTTCTAAAACAAAATGCACCTTGGTATTTGAGCTAATTTTCCTTCTTAGAATGGAACTGGCTAAATTATCTTTTATGTAACGCCTAATTACTGAATCTAAGGGTCGAGCTCCAAATATTGGGTTATAGCCTAATTTAGCCAATCGTTCAATAACAGAATTATCAAAAGATAATTCTATTTTTTTATTCTTTGATAAAGCAGATGCCAATTCATTTAATTTTAATTTTACTATCTCTTTAAGATGTTCCTGAGTTAACGTCCTAAAAACAACAACTTCGTTAAACCTGTTCAAAAGCTCTGGTTTAAAGTAATTTGTTAATTTATTTTTTAATCTTTCTGATAAATCGTCAATATCAACATTTTTTTCTATTTCGTCTTTTATAAAATCAGACAAAGCATTAGACGTTGCAATAATGATTGTATTAGTAAAATCAATGACTTGTCCGAGATTATCAGTCAATCTTCCTTCGTCAAATACTGGAAGAAAAATATTTAAAACATCTGAATGGGCTTTTTCAAATTCGTCCAGAAGAATTAGAGAAAAAGGCTTATTCTTTACTGCTTCAGTCAAAGCTCCACTTATTGTTCCTTCAGGATTGCCAATAAAACGATTAATACTTTTTCTATCCTGATATTCAGCCATATCAAAACGAATCATAGTTTTTTCACTTCCAAAATAAATCTTAGTAAGTGTTTTCGCTAACTGAGTC
>SDBT01013236.1_pt1 | contig 13236 bp, 8 predicted proteins | sample 2277101 | NCBI WGS metagenome assembly SDBT01 (sample SAMN10404973, study PRJNA504765) | marine sediment metagenome | isolation source: marine sediment core GS10_PC15, 103 cmbsf | place: Arctic Ocean: Southern Knipovich Ridge | collected 2010 | reverse complement strand
TGACTCAGGTCCCCAGTTCCTCACATCCGATCGCTGTATTAGAAAAGCTATCTTCGTACTGTCGTATGACCATTTAGCTGATTCAAGATCGTCGTATGTGGCTGTCTCACGTGGATAGGAAGTCGCAATTATCTCGTATCCGCCATTTATCGGATCGATGATGAAGTATGTGGGTATTTTGGTGCCCTGGTTATCGAATCTTTTACCCTCCATCAAAATCCAGCGTCCGTCCCACGACCAGTAAGGTTCGTCCAAATCGAGTTGTTCTTCGGTAGCGGCCGAAGTGGCTTTTGTAAGATTTCTGGACTCGCTTCCATCCGGTCGGGCAATCCAGCAATCTTCACGTTTTAGTTCCCGTTCAGACTGGGTCATTTCAAGATCACTTGAAAAGGCAATCCATTCACCTGTCGGGCTCCATCGAGGTTCGTCGATATTTACATTCTGGGCACCAATATCTGTCAGCAGGACAAGCTTTCTTCCATCAGGATTGACGGTCGCGACATCGTAGTCGCCTCCGCTGGACCGAGTTAGCAGACACAATCGAGAAGGTACCGAAGGATTCCATCTTTGTTCCTTGGATTCGCCGCGATCAGCCAGAATCCACCAATTCTTACCCGATTGGGCATCGGCTACCCATACCTGTTGTGTTTCCGAAGGTCCATACTCGATCTTGTATGAAACATATTTGTCATCGGCCGACCAGAAAGGCCCATCGTCTTCATCCATCGCATCTAAAATATATGGTGCCGAGATGGATATGCTGCGTTTTGTTGAGGTATCATAAATATAAATACCCCCCTGGCTCTGGTCTTCGTCGGCATTGGAGTACATATAAGCAAGTTTTTTCCCGTCCCATGACCACTCAACAAAAAATGGATTGCCTATTTCAGTTATAGCTTCGACTCCGGTTCCATCCGATTTCATGATCATAAGCTGATTCTGGTTCTCGGTTTCCTGTCGTACGAAAGCAACTAAATCTCCCTGTCTTGCCCAAGCCATCGCGGTTGATCTGCCGTCATCAGTCAGTTGGACAAGCTTTGCGCCTTCGGCAACAAACATTGCCCTTGCCGGAATCGTTCCAATAGATAAGCAAATAACTGATAGTACTAAGGTATAAATCCGTCTGTTTCTCAACTTGCTGCCTCCACCCCCACACGATAGACTGTCGCGTTGGAGTAAACTAAAAAGCCGTCCGAATAGAACGGCTATTGTCAATTCTTTAAGAACATTATTTTGACGCAACTTTTAGCGTTTTTTATTCAGAAATTTCAAAAAAGTCCTTTTATGAGCGTATAAATGCCCTGGAAAGCATACAGTATAACAACTTTTTGTTGTTTTTTAAACTCTCATACCTCTTCGATGGAGAATGGCTGATTGTAATTACAACACCGAGCAATTAGAATATGTGTCTTAAAACAACGAAAATCGCGTAAAAAAACGGGATTTAATCCCCAGAGAAAGGATGGCCGAACGATGCGAAAAAGCCTGAATGCTTCTTTGCTTACGATTTTATGGATGCTATCAGTCGTAGCGGTTACTCAAGCGAAATGGAAACCCTGGTGGGGAGATTACATTGCCAAAGGCAATAAGCAGCGAATTACCGATAGAATCGAGCTTGGCAAACTCGAACAAAGCGGAATCAAGATTTTAGAAGGTTTTTCGGGAAAACCCAGTCCCAACGGAATTTTAAAAAGATACCTGCTTGTACTACCGCCTTTTTCGCGCGGATGCTATTTCAGTGGCGACCACCACAGCGGAGTTGAATGGCCTGACGGGGCAAATCGCATCCAGCCATGGATTTTCGACAGTCTCAAGGAACTCGGAAGTGAAAATTACGTCCGACGTCCGTCCAACCACCCAAGGGTCCGCGAAGGAATGTTTCTGCTGTTAAAACTGCGCGACGGCCGTTACCTTGCGATTACGCCAATAGCCGGGCCTTTAACAATGACGTGGCTTTATATCTCTGAAAATGGAAGGCTCGTATTAAACTTCGGGACTTTGGGCACTGCGCCGGTTTCCTGTGATGCTCCGATTTTTGCATGGTCATATTCAGATGATGTCTATACCGCTTGTCGTCAGGCATGGGCCAAGGCGATAATGTGCAAACCGCTGGCTGGCTCGACCGATTTTCGCAGGAACAAGCAATTCCCAGAAGTATTTAAGTATCTCGGCTGGTGCAGTTGGGAGAACTACTGGTGGAAAATAGATGAGAAAGTGCTCACCGATGTAGTCAACAAGATCGAGGAATCAAAGCTGCCTATTCGCTATCTGCTGGTCGATGACGGTCATCTTGATGCCGGTGAAGATCGTAAGCTAAGAAGTTTTAATCCAAATCCTGAGAAATTTCCCAACGGTTGGGATCCGCTGCTCAAGCTTAGGAAGGAAGATAAAATAAAGTGGATGGGCCTGTGGAATACTACCAGCGGATACTGGGACACGATTTCGCCCGAGAACAATTTCGGCGAGGAACTTAATAAGCACTTAGTATCGATTGAGAGGAACAGGGCGTATGTGCCGCGCAACAGTTCGGAATCGGCTAATGCTTTTTATGATGCTCATCTTGGAGCGGTAAAGCAACATGGTTTTGATTTTGTAAAAGTCGATTGCCAGGCAAGAAATATATGCTGGTACTTAGGCACCGATAACGCCGTTGAAGCTACGAACCATAATCTCCAGGCCCTTGAACTGGCAGTGAAGAAACACACAGGCGGGATCATCAATTGTATGGCTCATAGTTTGCCGTGTACCTTTAACACGCGATATAGCGCCGTTATCCGATGCAGCATCGATTACAGGGTTGGCAAAATTGCCCGGGGAAAAAGTCATCTTCTCCAGTCATACCACAACACACCCTGGCTCGGCCAGACAGTATGGCTCGATCATGACATGTTCCATTCCAGCGATCCTGCCGCTGGACGCATGATGGCAATTTCCAAAGCCGTCTCAGGCGGTCCGGTTTATCTCTCTGACGATCCGACCAAATTTGTAGCAGACTTTATTCGACCGTTGGCTTACGAAGATGGTTTTCTTCTAAGACCAATTGCTCCGGCAGGACCGCTGGCCGATTCGATATTCGTCGATCCGATGAGAGAGAGAATCAGCTACCGAATAATAGCTCCGCTAAGAGGCGGTGCAGCAACCGTGGTCTGCTATAATCTATTTGAACCTACACTTAGCGAGCCGATTGGCAGTTTTGTCAGAACCGAAGATTACATTCAGGCTTCTGCCATGATTCAACCGTATCCGGGCAAATGGAAAGTGCCGCAGGAGGGCTTAGTCGTCTTTGATTGGTATGATCAAAAAGCATGGCGACTTGAAGGGCAATACTCTTTTGAACTCAATGGTTTTTCAGATCGCTTGCTGCACCTGTGCCCGATCCGGGATGGCTGGGCGGTTATTGGAAGGACCGACAAATACCTTTGCCCCGCGGCCGTTGAAGTGATCTCGTCAAAACCAGGAAAACTAAAAATACGATTAGCCGAATCCGGACCGCTGGGCATCTGGCTTGCGGACGGGATTCCTTCTGCTAAGGGCGTAAAATTCGAAAATCACGGTAAAGGGTTCTGGGAGGCGGATATCAAAACCGGACAAAAAGACATGATCCTGACCATATGGAAAATAGGTACTGACCGAAGCTGAATCGCAGGTTTATTTGCCAAAGCTCTCGGCCAGGGCGGAGTAATCCAGGAAGTTTATGATACCGTCGCCATCTTCGGGTACGATGTCGATCGACGGTTCGTTTAAAAGCCAGAAATCAATCAGCATTTTCAAGTCTATATAATCAACTTCTCCGCTGAAGTTAAAGTCCCCCGGTAGTCCGAAATAATTTAACGCCGCAAACGCATCGATTAGCCCCCAGCCGTACAGGCTGTCCTTTCCAGGTGAACCTAAGTCTCTGGCCGTATTTTGAAGGGCCTCTCTTATGTCATTGGGTTCGCTAACTCCGGTAGAGGCTAATAGCGCGGCAACTCCGGTCACATGCGGCGCAGCCATTGACGTTCCCTGCTTGAACGATAAAGTCCAATCCACCGGCGTATCTGAAAAGGTCATTTGCAGGACTCCGTCGGCATAACCATCGCCATTTTTATCGGCGTAGTTGTTTCCCCCGGGAGCAACGACATCGACGCCAGTCCCATAGCTGGAATACGGAGCCCTGGTCGCATCGAATTGCGTCGCTCCAACTGCGATTACGTATGCATCGTAAGCTGCCGGATAACCACAAGTCGATACGTTACTGTTACCGCAAGAAGCGACAATCGTCACTGAATTGTTGTAAGCATAGGCAACGGCATCCTCAAGCACCTGTGCAGGACTCGAACCACCTAAGCTCATATTGATTATATTTGCACCGTTATCGACCGCAAAGTATATCCCATCGGCTATCTGCTGGTAAGTCCCACTACCCCCGGCATCCAAAACCTTCACAGGCATGATAGTCGTATCGAAAGCAACACCGGCAACTCCGTAATTATTATTGGTGCTCTGAGCGACCGTCCCAGTGACATGAGTACCATGCCCATAATCGTCATTTGCGTGCCCGTCATTGTTGATAAAGTCCCAGCCTGGAACAAACCTTGTCTGCTCCAAATCCGGAGCTATGCGGTATTGAGTCGGTTCCCATTGGCCCGGGCCTGATTCGACATCATCGTCGAAGAGTGTCCCTGTATTGTCCTTTAGTTTGATTTCATCTATAAAAAGAGCACCGTCACTATTGAAAACCCCATCCTCGTCGCTGTATAGTTCATCGGTGAAAACTCTGAATCTTATCAGAACCTCGTTTCCGACATAAGCGGTAATATCGAGGTCTTCTTTTTTCCAGCCTGTCTTGCCCCTGCTTTTTCCACTGTAGGTTATGAGCGTGTCCCATGTCATTCCATTGTTGGTGGAAATCTCCGTGTATGCGAAGTCATATTCGACCCCTTGGCTTACTTCGAGATCGTGGCAATACCGATAGCTGAAAGTTATTATCCCATTTACATCGCGCAAATCGAACGCGTGCTGTAAGTAATCCTTCCAGTTATTACCGTAACCCGGCGACGTCGCCCAATTGGCATCGTTTTTTCCACACCACCACGAATTGCCATTATAAGCGTTATAGCTGCTGATATGCCAATGATCCGGCGCGGGATAATCCTCGTAGGCCACACCTGTATCGACTATTGCCACGATAACGTTTGGATCACCGGAAGTAATATCCCATGCGGCTTCGGCATTTATACTACCGTTCGGGTCATTGAGATGCCATTGATAAGAATAGTAGGTATCATTCGGAACAAAGGTAGTATAAGCATAATAATTTAACTCGGCATATTCGACATCCGGTTCGCGGAGATAAAGTTCGACAAACTTTTCCGGATTTTTACCCCTGGGGATTTTCACCCTTTTGAAACGGCCATAGGGACTGGTGTAAATTACCGAAGTACCGTGACGCTTATTGATCTGCTTACTCTTTGTCTCGGATACGTCTTCTTTGAATTTGACGATTATTTCGTTTTTGACCCATTTAGGCTTTTTGGCATTTTGTGCTTTTGGCGGGGCAACGCTTAGATTTGCAGGGACAGCCCGGACAAAACCGGTAATAACACACAATGCCGCCAGCGTTAATAGCATCCTTTTCATCACCTGAACCTGAAAAAATCCTGTTTCGGGCATAAAATCTTCGTGTAGATAATCTCTCATTTATTTTACCATAATCGCCACACCAATCCAAATATAAAGCCTAATTAGTACCGGTTAGACCAAAAAGCCATTTGAGCCCTTGTAAATGAAGGCATAACTCGATATTATGGCGGATATTCTGAAATATTATATCTATGCGGCTGAGAAACCAAAATGCTCGGCAAATTCTTTGAGCTTGAAAAACGCCAAACCAACATCAGAACTGAGGTAATCGCAGGGCTGACTACATTCCTGACGATGGCGTATATTATCTCCGTCAATCCCAACATCCTGAGCGATCAGACCGGAATGAATAAGGAGGCTCTGATAGCCGTCACATGTATCGTTACTGCCGCCGCTACAATCGCTACGGGTCTGCTTGCCAATGCTCCCATAGCCATGGCACCGGGGATGGGACTCAACAGTTTCTTTGCCGTTCTGGTGGCTTCGGGTAAAATGGACTTCCAGACCGCACTGGGTGTTGTGTTTCTTTCCGGATTGCTGTTCTTGATTCTGAGTTTATCGGGTTTGAGAAAAACACTTATTGAAGCCATTCCACCTTCGCTTGTTTCAGCTATCGCGGTTGGAATCGGTTTGTTTATTACATTCGTCGGTCTCAAGAGCCTTGGTATTATCGTAAAAGACGAGTTCACTTTCGTTGGGGCCGGACCTGTGACCCTCACGGTGATAATCGGTCTGTTCGGTCTGCTGATTATGCTATACCTGGAAATAAAAAACGTCACCGGTGCTTTGCTGATAGGGATCGCTGCGGCTACGGTCCTGGCCGCCTTTGCCGGAAAGATAAAACTACCGCAGGAGTATATATCAGGCCACCTGCAGATTGCACCGGTAGCGTTCAAGCTCAATGTCTGGCGGGCTCTTACCGGGGGTTTCTTCGGTACCATCTTTACACTGACATTTATGGATATGTTCGACAGTGTCGGCACGCTCGTTGCCTGCTGTCACCAGGCAAAAATGGTGGACAGTAAAAACAAAATTAAGGGGCTCGACAAACTCATGGCTATTGATGCAATAGCGACTGTTGTGGGCTCATTACTTGGTACATCAACCACAACCGCATACGTGGAATCCGCAGCGGGAATCGAACAGGGAGGACGGACAGGGCTGGCTTCGGTTGTTACGGGCATCTTCTTTCTGCTGGCACTGTTGTTCGTGCCGGTCGTCGGAATCGTTCCTGCATACGCGACCGCTCCGGCACTGATCATGGTCGGACTGTTCATGGCCAAGGAAGTTAAGAGAATAGACTTTACCAGGCTCGATGAAGCATTTCCGGCATTTATCATTATGGTGATGATCGCATTTAGCTACAGCATAAGTACGGGGCTGGCTTTTGGATTTGTTTCGTTTACACTGATAAAAACAGTTTCCGGGAAAATACGAGATGTTAAGCCTGCTATGTGGATTATATCAGCACTGTCTTTGTCGTTTCTGGCGGTGGACCAACTACCGGAGCTTTTAAAATACTTCAAAACATTACTCTCTTAACTGTTGAGGAAAAAATCATGACACAGAAAGAAAAGTCGGATACAAACGACGGATTAACCCGCAGGCAATTCATTAAAGGAACCGGCAAAGCTGCTGTGGCAATTACCATTGTCCAGTCGATTTCCTCTCGGGTACGCGGCGCCAATGAGCGTTTGGGTATCGGATTTATCGGCTGCGGTGGACGAGGCAGCGGTCATCTTAAAGTCGTGCATTGGCTCAAAAACAGCGCAAAGGAACCTGTCGAACTTGTCGCATGCTGTGACACTTACAGACCAAGGATGCAAAAGGCCGTCGATGGCTACGGCGTCAAAGGCTATATGGACCACAGGGAACTATTGGCCGATCCGAATGTCGATGCCGTATGCATCGCAACGTGCGATCATCAGCACGGCCAACAGGCTATCGACGCGGTTCGGGCCCGAAAGGACGTCTATTGCGAAAAACCCGTTACCCACTGGCGTCAGTTCGAGCTTACGAAGAAACTGGCCGCCGAAGTCAAAAAAAGCGGTCGTGTTTTTCAACTCGGCACACAGGGTATGTCCGATTCTGTATGGCGCCAGATGAAACAACTCGTACAACAGGGGCTGATCGGACAACCCATTCACGCAGAATGCGGATTCTTTAGGATCGGTGACTGGGGCGAACGCGGAATGTCCATCGACGATCCTAATGCCAAACCTGGTCCGGATTTAAACTGGGATGCTTTTCTCGGCGATGCCCCGAAAAGGCCCTTCGACGTCAGCAGGTACTTCCGCTGGCGAATGTATGAAGATTACTCAGGCGGACCTTCGACGGACCTGTTCCCGCATTCTTTGACACCGGTTTTAAGCATACTTGGTGTCACTATGCCCTCAAAAGTAGTAGCCACCGGAGGTAAGTTCCGCTATCAGGATCGTGAAGTACCCGATACGTTCAATATGCTCATCGATTATCCTGAAAAAATCACCGTTGCTGTCCTCGGTACTCAGGGTAATAACAATCAGGCCACAGGCAAGCGCGGCTCGGGTAAACGTATCCCTGTAATCCGTGGATGGGAGGGGAGCCTGACTATACAAGACAAAAAAATAGTATTCATTCCCGCCCTGGGCTCAGAAAAGAAACCTCAGACCTTTGATATCGAGCATGGAGAAGACTTCACGGAATACTGGCGGCAATTCATCACATGCTGCAGGACTCGCAATCGACAGACACTGAGCCCTGCCGATCTGGCCTACCACGTGCAGACTGCACTGCAGATGGGTATGCTTGGCCTGCAAGAGGAAAAGGTCGCGAAATTCGATCCAATTAACGAAAAAATTATTCTCTAAGAGACTCTAACAAAATGAAATTGTACAGACCTGTCATTGCGAGCAAAACGAAGCAATCTCAATTCTTAGGTTTGAGATTGCCGCATCGCTGCCTTCAGGCAGGTAAGTATTCGCTCCTCGCAATGACATTTATAGCTTTTTTATCATTTTGTTACACATTCTAACAAAGTAAAGGAGGCTTTGATGCCTGAAGAACTCGTAGGTATTATTGGTGGCACCGGATTGGGTGAAGCACTGGCAGAACATTTGACAAACGTGAAATCCTGTAGTGTTGAAACACCATTCGGCACACCCAGCGACGATATCCTGATTGGAAAACTGGGTGAACGAAAGATTGCTTTTTTAAGTCGCCACGGAACCGGACACAAACTTTCACCGAGTGAGGTACCGTTCGCAGCCAATATTTTCGCTCTCAAGGAGCTTGGTGTTCGTACCCTGATAAGCAGCGGTGCTGTCGGATCTCTGCAAGAAAAGATTGCCCCGGGACATCTGGTTATAGTCGATCAGTTTATCGATAAAACGTTCAGGCGCAAAAACACTTTCTTCGATGGTTTTGCGGCCGTTCACTGCGAGATGGCCGATCCCGTATGCAATCGGCTCAGGGAAAAACTGCTCAAGACTGCCGAAGAAATTGATGTTACCGTACACCCGCAGGGAACATACGTATGCATGGAAGGACCACAGTTTTCCACGCGTGCAGAATCACTGATGCACAGGACCTGGGGTGGTGATTTGATCGGAATGACGGGCATGCCCGAAGCCAAGCTGGCGCGAGAGGCCCAGATCTGTTATGCTCTGGTAGCCCTTCCCAGTGATTATGACTGCTGGCGGGCTCATGAGGCAAGTCAGGACAAACAGACACTTCTAAAGGAAATTATTGGTAATCTCCAGATGGCGATCCAAAGCTGTCTGGCGCTCATCAAGGCAGTGCTTCAAAGCGACCATGAGCTTACCTGTAGTGATTGCCACTGCCGAAAAAGCCTTGATTTGGCCGTTTGGACTCAATCTGAGCGTATTGATCCGGCCCAAAGAGGAAAACTTGGCGTTCTTTTTGAATAATTCCGATATTGACAAAAGATTAACTTTTAAGGTAAACTATTAGGAAGGCCTGTTTGTAGCAAAATTGAACACACTTTTGAAAGGAAACGGGAAATGAGAATCACCACTCAAAAAACAATTGTAGCCATCGTAATCCTCTTTTGTATCACTCTAATCCCCGCCTGCCAGGATGAAGCTATTAAGGAGAGCCCTTCTGATGCAAAGAGAGTCAGAATGCTCGAATTCGAAAAGAGCAAATTGGAAGGAAAAATCGCCGATTTGAAAACCAGCCACGCCAACGAACTTGAAGAGCAAAAACAGTTGCTTGATAAATGCGAAAAAGAAAACAAGGGTTTGCGTACGACTTTAGGAAAGAAAACCGGGCAACTTCTGAACCAGATGCTAATGCCTCTCAGGCAGCAAAACGAAGAACTCCAGAAGGAAAACGCAGATCTAAAAGAACAAATCAAGCAACTAAAGGGAAATTAACCTTTATCTGCGTTGGTTAACAAACTCAAAGAGAACTCGCTGAATCCACAAAACACCGCGTTTTTTGGATCAGGGAAAAACATAAGGTTTTACTTGCACACCCTGGTAGTAACTTCAACGCAATCGGGTATTTTGTCCTTTGGGTAATGCCTCTGCATCGCCGCAGCCACCAGTCCCACAAACATAGGCTGAGGTTTAAGAGGTCGAGAAGTCAGACACGGATGAGCCTGGGTACCCATGAAGAACGGATGTGACGGTATCTCCAGTATCTGCATGATCGGGTAATTCGGCGCCTTGCCGGAAAATACCATGCCGGCACTTTCCAAGCGTTCAATATACTGTGGATCAACTTCATAGCGATGCCTGAATCTCATCCTGACCAGATCGGCCTTTCCGAAAAGCTGCCATGCTATGGTTTTTTCTTTGAGTTCAATATCCCTTCCGCCAAGCCGCATGTTTCCGCCAAGCCCCTCAATCTTCTTCTGCTCGGGCAGGATATCTATTACCGGTTCAGGACAGTCAGGCTCGATCTCCATGCTGTTGGCTTTTTCCAGACCGCAGACATTGCGTGCAAATTCTATAACCGCCATTTGGAAACCGAAACAAAGACCAAGATAAGGCACTTCATTTTCCCTTGCATATCTGATGCATGAAATCTTGCCCTGGGCTCCGCGAGTACCGAATCCACCTGGAACGATAATTCCATCAACATCGTCCAGGTGTTTGGCCGCGGTCTTGTCTCCGATGGAGGTTGTTTCTATCCATTTGATCTTAACGTCACATCCCAATGCAATACCAGCATGTTCGAGGGCATTGATTATCGAGGCATAGCTGTCACGCACAGAAGTATATTTCCCCGTAATACCAATCGTTACATCGCAACGAGTAGCGTTGATCTTGTCGGTGAAATCGCACCATTTGAGCCATTCCTTGCGCTCGTGTCGAAGATTAATTCTGTCCTCGATCTTTAGCAGCCTCAGAACCTCGAAGTCAAGCCCGCAGTCTCTGAGCATCGCCGGTATCATATAAATACTGGCCGAGTCCGGAAGACTCATCACCCTTTCGACCGGAACATTGCTATAGACACTTATCTTCTGCCGCACCTTTTCGGTAACCGGATTCGACGCCCTGCATGCGATAATGTCAGGCTGAACACCCAACTGCATGAGTTGCTTGATACCCAACTGGGCGGCCTTTGATTTCTGTTCGCCAAGCGTCTTGGGTTCGAGAATGTATGTCAACGCCACAAAGCAGCAGGTATTGGGCCCTTCCTCGTAAGCCAGTTCGCGCATCGCCTCGATATAATAGGCGTTCTCCAGATCCCCCACCGTCCCTCCGATCTCGACAAAAACCATGTCGGCCTGGGTCTCCATCGCCAGTTGACGAAGCTTGAGCTTGACCTCGCCAGTAACGTGCGGAATCATCTGAACGTCACGGCCTAAGTAGTCACCATGTCGCTCCTTATTGAGGACCAAACTGAATATCTGTCCGCTCGTGGTAAAATTCGCACCGCTTAAATCCTGGTCCAGCATACGCTCATAAGTGCCCAGGTCCATATCGCATTCCATACCGTCATCCAGGACAAATACTTCACCGTGACGAAACGGATTGAGCGTCCCTGAATCTATATTGAGATAGCCTTCGAGCTTGATGGGTGCAACCTTTAGGCCTTTATCCTGCATCAGTTTGGCCAGACACGAAGAAAATATCCCCTTGCCAAGCCCGCTCATCACAGTCCCTAACACAAAACAGTACCGAGTTTTACCCTTTTTATATCCCGAAGGCATCGGTGAGAAAAATTCACTCTCAGTTGAAGTATCACTTACCGACGCTAACAAATCTCTATCTTTTGCCATTAGCCCAATCTTTTATTTATGATTATTTTTTCCGATTGCCTTGCGACAAACGCGGCATACTGTTCAGGTGTGTCGATTCCGTCGGCTATGTGGGTTACTTTGCCGGTGAGTATCCTGTAGCCGTTTTCTATTACTCGTAACTGTTCGAGTTTTTCGATCTTTTCCAGTGGACTCTGCGGTAGTTTCGTAATCGTCTGGATAAAATCCTTGCGATAAGCATAAATTCCAAGGTGTCGTAAATATATATCAATATCACCAACTCCGGCCTTTTCACGATCATAAGGTATAGCTGATCGTGAGAAATAGATCGCCGCTCCATTTTGATCGAGAACGGCCTTTACGATATTGGGATCGGAAATCTGCTCCGGCCTTTGAAAGCTGGCAACCAATGTAGCCATCGGGTAATCGGGATTGTTCAAAAGCAGTTCGGCCACCAGGTCAATATTGTCTGGATATATCTCCGGCTCATCGCCCTGGAGGTTTACAACAATCTCCACGTCAATATCACAAACGGCCTCGGCTATGCGGTCTGTCCCGCTTTGGTGCTCGCTGCTGGTCATAACAACATCGGCCCCGAACGACCGGGCCGCCTCGAAGACACGCTCGTCGTCGGTTGCTATCAGAACCTTCTCGATAAGCTTGGCCTGGCAAGCACGCTCATAAGTGTGCTGGATGAGGAATTTGCCGGTGTCTTTGGCGAGAACTTTTGCGGCGAACCTGGTGGAACCGTAACGAGCAGGAATACAAGCTAAAACTTTCACTTTTTTTACCTTCCCGGCAGTAGAGTTTTCAAAAAAAACCTAAAAAACCACTGCCAGATCATACTACGCTAAAGTTGTTTTGCTGTCAACAGGATGAAATGATTTCTTTGTAAAAAAATAAAAGAAATTGTTCGGATGATCCCGAAAGTGATGAACTTCCAACATTATAGATACGTCACAATCAAGGTGTGTATATGTCCACGATGCCCTCAAAGCTTTTCAAGGACCGTAGCAGTGTGGATCGTTATCAACATTAGATAATCGAGATCGCTGAGTGTGTAATTCTTCTGGGCACCGGCATTATCAATGTAAATTACACCAAAACAGTCTGTCTGTCGCATTATAGGAGCAATCATCGCTGAGCTTATCTGCTCCTGGGCCTCCATTTGTGCTGAAACCCTCGGGAGCATCATGTACTGAGTCTTTTCCACTACCTGTGTGATTTTTTCTGCCAGTTTGATTTCGCCCAGGTCCACCGCCCTTCCGCTTCGCTGTTTACCGGCATGAGAGGTCATCGGACCTGTCGACTGGTTTCGTAATGCACACCAGACACGATTTGCCCCGAATTGATCAAGTACTATATCCAGCAGTTTCAGAAGCAGTTCATCGTAATTATGGACC
>SDBT01013235.1_pt1 | contig 13237 bp, 7 predicted proteins | sample 2277101 | NCBI WGS metagenome assembly SDBT01 (sample SAMN10404973, study PRJNA504765) | marine sediment metagenome | isolation source: marine sediment core GS10_PC15, 103 cmbsf | place: Arctic Ocean: Southern Knipovich Ridge | collected 2010 | reverse complement strand
AGCGCAACGGCCGCATCAGCTTCTCCCCCATTCCAGGGCCCAGCCTCGACCTGGTCAGACCGACCCACTAGCCAGAAAGGTCGTCGTCGGAAGCCCTCCTGCCTTGCACCCTGCCCCACCCACACGATGCCGCCGCCGCGGTCATCCACTCGCGCACAGAAGGGAAGACCGGTATCCCTCTCTCCTCCATACGCCTCGACATCTCCTGGGTATAGGGGCCGCCGGTGGCGCCGCAGAAGAGGGGTTTATCGTGCCTCTCCGCGATCTCGGCCAGAACGTCCACGATGCCTTCATCCAAAGGCGAGTCCTGAAAAACGAACCAGGGACACACGATGTCCACGTTGGGGTCCTCCATCAGGGCCTCGATCCCCACCCGATAATGCTCGCTGGTCGCAGAGCCAGTCACGTCCAGGGGATTCTGCACCACGAAATAGGAGGGGTAGGCGGACCTCAACGCGCTCAGCGATTCCGACGACAACGGCGCCATGGCGAGCCCCATCTCCCCGAGAAGATCTATAGCCTGTATCATGGTGCCGGCCCCGTTGCTGATCATGGCCACCCTGCCCCCCCCAGCTGGGGGCTGCATGGCCAGGGCCTTGAGGGCCGCCCGAAATTCCTCGTAGCTGTTCACCGGAATCAAACCCGCCTGCCGAAAGGCCCCTTCGTACACCTTGTAGGTGCCGCCGAAAGTCCCCGTATGGGAGATGGAAGCTGACGCCGCCTCCGCCGATCGGCCCGGCTTGAAAACCACGACCGGCTTGGACGCTGCTGCGCAGCGCGCGGCGTCCAGGAACCTCCTCCCATCTTCCAACCCCTCGATGTAACATCCCATGACTCGCGTCGGGGGGTCATCCTTTAGATAAGCCAGCATATCGGCCTCATCCACGTCGATCTTGTTGCCATAACTCACGAACTTCGAGATGCCAGGGGTCCGCAGGTCCTCCAGCAGGGCTGCCCCCACCGTCCCCGACTGCACCATCAGGGCCACAGGCCCCAGCGGGGGTCTCACCATCCGATCGTGACCCTGAAAGAAGGTGTCCAGGCGGGTTCGCCCATCGAAGACGCCGATGCAGTTGCACCCCACTATGCGCACGTCCTCCTCCAGGGCGAGCTCCCGAATGAGTTCCTCCACCGCCTGGCTCTCTCCCCCCAGCTCTTTGCCTCCGCCCGAGATGATCACTAGATTATGAATTCCTCTGGCCCCACACTGCCTGATGATATCGGGCACCGCGGCCAGCGCGATTGTCGCCACCGCCAGGTCCACCGCATCCGGCAGATCTGTCAGGGACGGGTAAGAAGGGAGGCCCATGACCTCCGACCTATTCGGATTGATGGGATATACCCTGCCCTCATACTCGTGGTTGGCCAAGCTATCCATAACCTGGTAGCCGATCTTGGTCGGCGTGGAAGAGGCGCCGATCACCGCCACCGATCGTGCCTCAAAAAACTTGTCCAGATTCTCAGTCCGGGGAGCGCTGGCCGAGCCGTGCGTCCTCTCGGGTTCCAGCAACATCTTGATATCCAGCACCCTATGCTCCGAGCCGTCGATCCGAACAGGGTTGAAATCGATCGATCCCAACCGACCGGCTAGATCCTCTCCCATCCTGCCGGCCATGAGCAAGAGCTCGATCAGAGCCTCCCGATCGACGGGAGCTGCTCCCCTGTAGCCCTCTAATATCTGAGCGCCAGGAATCTCCCTTACCATCTCCGCCGCATCCCGCCAGGAGACGGGCAAAACGCGGAAGCTGACCGCCCCCAGTGCCTCAGTGAACACCCCGCCCAGGCCGAACATCAAGGTGGGCCCAAACTGGGGGTCAGCGTTCAGCCCAATGATTATCTCGACCCCCCGGTCGTACATCTCCTGCACGACCACCCCCTCGATCCGAGCCCCAGGGCACCCAGCCTCCACGGCCCTCACGATCCTTCGATAGCCGCCCTCCACCTCCTCCGGGCTGCCCATGTTAAGGAGAACTCCTCCAACATCCGTCTTATGGATCACATCCGGCGATTGGATCTTCAAGGCCACGGGGAACCCGATATCCTGCGCGGCTCGAACGGCCTCCTCAGCGGAGGAAACCAGATGCTGCCCAGGAGTAACGAAGCCGTATCGTCGATACATAGGCACCTCTCATCCCAATGAAATAGCCCCGGCCGAGCTAGGGCCCAACCGCCGGCCACTCATGCTTCGCCCATTATATGTCCCGCCGATCCGGCGCACCAAGCGCCAGGCGAGCGGTCGCCGCCTTCCGGGAGATCCCTCTCACATCCCTCATCCAGATAAGAGAGGGAGCTCGTCGCAACGACGAGCTCCCTCTCATCCGGGACCGATACCGGCTTCTCCTCTCTAAGTAGCGACTGTCCCCTCCGCCGCCATCTCCAGCTTTCCAACCTCATCTTCCTGCATCCCCTCGGCCTCTTCAGTGTCGGCAGTCCTTCCTGTCCCCTCAACCTCGTCCGGCTTCCTGAGCTCCTCGCCCTCGCCCGCTATCTCGCCGAAGATTTCCCCTTGAAGCCGCCGCGGAAAGCCCGTCCCGGCCGGGATCAGTTTGCCGATTATCACGTTCTCCTTAAGGCCCCGAAGCTTGTCCACTTTGCCCTCGATGGCGGCCTTCGCCAACACGCTTATCGTGTGCTGGAAGGATGCTGCCGAGAGGAAGCTATCGGTGCTTAACGCCGCCTTAGTGATTCCCAGGAGCACGTTCTCCGCCGTAGCGGGCTCGCCTCCAGCGGCCACAATCTCATCGTTGATCTCCTGGTACGCGAATCGGTCGATCAACTCACCGGGAAGGAGCTCCGTATCGCCCGATGTCTTCACCTTCACGTGGCGCAACATCTGCCTTAGGATGGCCTCGATGTGCTTGTCATTGATGGTCACCCCCTGCGAGCGGTAGACGTTCTGGACCTCCTCCAGCAAGTAGACCTGGGTGGCGTCGTGGCCCAGAACCCGCAGGAGCTCATGCGGGTTCTTCGAACCCTCGGTGAGCTGCTCGCCCGCCTTGACCCAATTTCCCGGCTCGATCCCTTGGCGCAGCCTCGCGGTAGCCGCCAACTCGTATTCTCTCTCCTCCCTCTCCTCGTAACGAAGATATGCCTTCCTGCCATCCACCACGATCTCACCGCGCTGGCTGGCCACCACGGGCTCCTCACCTTCCTCTTTCGGCTCCGCTATCACGTCGCCCTTAGTCACTCGGTGCCCATCTTTGACCAGTCGCTTATAGCCCTTGGGAATCTGGATCTCATCGTGGTGAATCTCGGCGGAAGTAGTCCGCAGCTTCCGGCCTTCCTCATCCTGGATGATGTCCAGGCAGCCCTCGATATCCGAAATTATGGCCTCGCCCTTGGGATCTCGAGCCTCGAACAGCTCCTGAACCCTGGGCAGACCCTGGGTTATATCCCCGCCCGCCGCGACGCCTCCCGTATGGAAGGTCCGAAGGGTGAGCTGCGTCCCCGGCTCGCCGATGGACTGCGCCGCGATGATCCCGACCGCCTCCCCTATGGAGACCATTCCCCCTCGAGCCAGATCGTGCCCATAGCACTTCGCGCAAATACCCTGATCCAGCTCACAGGTGAGCGGGGACCGGACGTACACCCTGGACACCCCGGCCTCGACGATCTTCCGCACCTCCTGATCGTCGAGCAGGGTGCCCTCCTCTAACAACACCTCCGACCAATGCACCTCTTCCTGATATTCCACCACCAACCGACCGAAGACTTGAGCCAGAGGCGATGTACAACCATGATCCAGAGCAAGCTCGCCGAAGCCGGGCAGCTGGTCCTGACACTCGCCGCAAACGGGACAGATATGCTGCCCGCATTCCGGACAGAGATAGGCCTCCCGGGAATCGATGATATGAGTTGGTTCTTTCTCACAGCTGACCCTATAACCCTCCAGATGCCTCTCGATCCTGTTCAGGGTATCGCTGCGCACCTCGGCTTCCCGCTTCTTCGAGACCTTGCCTTCCCTCCTGAGCCACCAAATTCTCTCCTCGGCGATCTCCTCGGCCAACTTCTTCTTCTTTTTCCCCGACAGGGACTCCTCGCCATTGACCTCAGCCCACAGCCCCAGCCATCGGTCGCACCTCTCGATCTCCTCCCGGCCTTCCACGATCAGAACGGTCCCAGGATATTCCGCGATCACGTCCTTGTACCTGCCAGAATTGCCGATCAGAACGGCGCCTTTGGAAAAGGGCTTGCCTTCCTCGACGTCATCGCCCACTCGCGAGCCCGCGAGCACAGGGTGTTCTGCCTCTCGCTTCCGAACGTCGGTCACCTTATCGGTGTCGACGGTCACCGGCTTGGACAGGACGCGCCCGTGAATCCGTTCGGCGAAGGACCCACCCAACGCCCCGCTCTTCCCGTTGTCGATCAATATCCCCACCCGGGTTCCACAATCCTCGGCGTTTATGATCACATCCTGGGCGACATCGACTAAACGGCGGGTCAGGTATCCAGCATCCGCCGTTCGCAAGGCGGTGTCTGCCAGACCCTTCCTCGCCCCGTGAGTGGATATGAAGTACTCCAGTGCCGTCAGCCCCTCGCGGAAGTTGGACTGTATAGGCAGCGCGATGATGCGGCCGGAGGGGTCCGCCATGAGTCCCCGCATGCCCGCCAACTGCCGTATCGGCTGGAACTCACCCTTGGTCGCCCCGGACTGGGCCATGACCCCGATCGGGCCCTGCGGATCGATCGCCGCCTTCACTGCCGCGGTGACATCCTCGGTGGCCTTGGCCCAAAGCTCGACGGTCTTCCTATACTTCTCCTCTTGGGTGATCAGGCCCCTCCTGTACTGGCGCTCGATCTCACCCACCTTCGAGGAAGCTTCACCCAGGATGCGCTCCTTGTCCTCCGGGATCGTCAGATCATCTATGGCGATGGTCAACCCGGACACGGTGGCGAAGCGGAATCCAATGTCCTTGATCCTATCCACCAGGTCCGCGGTGCTTTCCTGTCCGAGCAGTTGGTAGCAGTCGGCGATCAAGGCCTTCAGCGCCTTCTTATCCATAACATGATTCTTGAACCGGAGCTCCTGGGGAAGCACCTCGTTGAACAGGCCTCGCCCCACCGTGGTCTCCAGCATCTTATCCGGACTCACCGCCAGCTTGATCCGAGCGTGCAGATCCACCTTTCCCAGGCTATAGGCCAGGGACACCTCCTCCATGTCGGCGAAGACCTTGCCCTCGCCCCGGGATTCGCCATCCTTTTCCATAGTCATGTAGTAGCATCCCAGCACCATGTCTTTGGAGGGACCCACCACCGGCTCCCCGTTGGCGGGCAGGAGGAGGTTCCTGCTGGAGAGCATGAGCATCATGGCCTCCCGCTTAGCCTCCTCGGAGAGGGGCACGTGAACGGCCATCTGATCGCCATCGAAGTCGGCGTTGAAAGCGGCGCAGACCAGAGAGTGTATCTGTATAGCGTTGCCTTCCACCAGCACGGGCTCGAAAGCCTGGATGCCGAGGCGGTGAAGCGTCGGCGCCCGATTCAGGAGGACCGGACGATCCTTGATGACCTCCTCCAGCACCTCCCACACCTCCGGGCGTCCCTGCTCGATGATCCTCTTGGCCCCCTTGATATTGATGGCATGGTAGTTTTCCACCAGCTTGCGCATGACAAACGGCCTGAACAGCTCCAACGCCATGCTCTTAGGAAGGCCGCATTGGTGCAGCCGAAGATGCGGGCCGATGACGATGACCGAGCGACCCGAATAGTCCACCCGCTTACCCAAGAGGTTGCGCCGAAAGCGACCCCTCTTGCCCTTCAGCATGTCTGACAGGGACTTAAGCTGACGTCTGCCGCGAAGCGAGACCGCCTTCCCCCTCCGGCTATTGTCGATCAAGGAGTCTACCGCCTCCTGGAGCATTCGCTTCTCATTCTGAACTATAATGTCAGGGGCTCGAAGCTCCAAGAGCCTCTTCAGCCGGTTGTTGCGGTTGATAACCCGACGGTACAGATCGTTGAGATCGCTGGTGGCGAAGCGACCACCATCCAGCTGCACCATAGGCCTCAGATCCGGCGGTATTACCGGCAGAACGGTCAGGATCATCCATTCCGGCCGATTTCCGGACTTTCGGAGAGCCTCGACGATCTGCAGCTGCTTGATCGCTTTCTTCCGCCTCGCTCCGGATCGAGTCAGTTGAATCTCCCGTCGCAGGTCGGCAGCCATCGAATCCAAGTCCATCTTTGTTAGGAGATCATACAGGGCCTCGGCTCCCATGCCAGCGCTGAACACCTGCCCCCACTTCGACTTCAGCTCGCGATATCGGAGCTCGTTGAGCAACCTCCGCTCCCGGATATCTTCCAGCTCGTTCCGATCCTCGAGAAGCTGCTTGGCGGTCGCCTCTATCTCCTCGTTCAGCTGCTTGCGCAAGGCCTCCAACTCCTCGTCCATGGCATATTGCAGCTGGTCCTTCTTGGCATCTATGAGCAACTGATGATCCTTCCGCTGCTGAACTCCCTCGGCAGCGATCCTGTCGATCTCCTCCTTGACCATCCGCTTCAGCAGGTTCAAGTGCTTCTTCCCGACAGCCTCACCCTTCTCCACGGTGAGTCCCACCGAGGACAGAGCGATGGCTTCCGGAGCCTCCTCGCCCACCATCGACTCGAGCCTCCCTTGCAAGGCATTGGCCTCGCTCATCAGCCGATCGGTCGCCTGCTCTTGCTCCTTCTCCAGTTTCTTTCTCTCCTCCTCCAGAGCGGCTTCCAGCTTCTCGATCCCGTCGTCCATCCGTGCCTGAAGCTGCTCTTTCCCCTCCTGGAAGAGCTTGTCCCGGCGAGCCTTCTCCCTCTCCTCCTCCTCGTCGATCTTCCTAAGGGCTTTGAGCCGGGCGTCCTCGTCAACGTGGGTGATGATGTATTGGGTGAAGTACAGCACCCGGTCCAAATTGCGACGAGAGCTGTTCAGCAGCAGCCCCAGATAGCTGGGCACCCGGCGCGTATACCATATGTGGGCCACCGGCGCAGCCAGCTCGATGTGCCCCATTCGCTCACGGCGAACGCGGGAAGGGGCCACCTCGACGCCGCATTTGTCGCAGATGATACCCTTGTAGCGGATCTTCTTATACTTGCCACAATAGCACTGCCAGTCCTTGGTGGGCCCGAAGATGGCTTCACAGAACAAGCCATCCTTCTCCGGACGCAACCGTCGGTAGTTGATCGTCTCCGGCTTGGTCACTTCGCCATATGACCACGACCTGATTATATCTGGGGAGGCAAGGCTCACTCGAACAGCGCTGAAGTCTTTGAGTTCCAAAACTAACCTCCTGCGGAATTGTGGATGCTCGACACAGTCTGAGCCCTTTCGTCCGAGGGGATCGAAACGAGTGAATAAATGGGCACTTGAAGGAACATTAAGGGATTAACCCAGGGATTGTACATAATAGCGCGCATTTTGTCAAGCTGCGCCCATGCGCCAGCGAGGCGATGAACGCCGAGACTTGACTATAGAACAAATGTTCTTTATACTAGCAGCGGAGCTCGGCAAAAGATGGATCTGTGGAGAAAAGTGGCGACCCTCAACGAGGCTGCTCAGCACGACCTTTGCGGCCCGTGCAGCAGGGGCTCTCCTCGTGACCATGGCAGCCTGAAACGATGGGTCCAATCCGCCGCCACGCCAGGAGGCAGGCGCGTTCCCCTGCTCAAGCTGCTCATGAGCAACGCCTGCGAGAACGACTGCCTCTATTGCGCCAACCGCCGCGGCAGGGATTTCGCTCGGAGCACCCTTCAGCCAGAAGAGCTGGCAAGGGCCTTCTGGCAACTGCACCGGAAGGGAATGGTGCAAGGCCTTTTCCTGAGCTCTGGCATAGATCGCAGCCCATCCCAGACCATGGAGAAGATGTTAGTCGCAGCCGAGCTGCTCCGCTTCAGCTATGGTTTCCAGGGCTATATCCACCTCAAAATCCTGCCTGGAGTCACTCGAGATTACGTGGAACGCGCCGTCCAGCTCGCCCACCGCGTGTCGGTAAACCTGGAAGCTCCCAGCCAGACGAGGCTGGCCGACCTGGCCCCCTCCAAACGTCTGCATCAGGACCTGCTGCAGCCCATGCGGTGGATTCATGAACTGCGAGGATGGCAAGCCAACCGAAGAGGCCGCCCGGTGAGCCAGACGACCCAATTCGTAGTCGGGGCAGCCAGGGAATCGGACCAGGAACTCTTGAAATCTGCCAGTTGGCTTTACCGCAAGCTGAAGCTGGACCGCGTCTATTACAGCGCCTTCCAGCCCATCCGAGGAACCCCGCTGGAGGGCGTTCCTCCCGCCAACCCCCAGCGGGAACACCGGCTCTATCAGGCGGACTTCCTTCTGCGTGACTACGGCTTCGACCTCAGCGAGATCGCCTTCGACCCCGCTGGGAGGTTGCCACTGACAGCGGACCCCAAGCTGGCGTGGGCACAGAGCCACCTCGATCGATTCCCTCTGGAGATTAACCAGGCTTCTATGAAAGAACTTCTTCGCGTACCCGGGATCGGTCCCCGGTCGGCCACTCGAATCGTCGAGCTGCGCCGCGAAGGGAAGATCAGGTCGCTGAAAGATCTGGCCAGGCTAGGCGCGGTCAGCGGTCGCGCCGCCCCCTTCGTGCTCCTGGATGGAAAAGCTCCGCCTGCTCAACTCTCCCTCTGGTGATCAGCGGTCCAAGTCGAGCCATGCCCTGTCTCTATGGTCAGATTGACTAGCCCTCCCTCATCGTGCTAGAATCTCCGCAGCTGAGGCCCTAGTTAGAGATCAACTTCCTGCCTCAGGTCGGCCCGCTTTCTTAAGGAGGGGGCTCTTCTTATGGAATTGAGTCAAGAGCTGGACAGGGTCCTGGGCGAAGTCGAGATCGTTGATACCCACGAGCACCTCTTCTTCCCTGGCACTGTAGATCTAGCAGAGGACATTCCCAATATCTTGAAGAAGTGCTACGTCCACCGCGACCTCGTCTCTGCCGGAATGTCGCCTGAGGGTTTCGAAGTATTGGCCGAGACCATCGAGCCCGAAGAGGGAAGGGGGCGGTTGGCCCCCTTCCTGCCCGCGGTCCAAAACACCTCCCTATACCGCTATGTGCTACGTAGCTTAAGCGAGCTGTACGATATATCGGAACACGACCTTCAAGAGCCTCGATGGAAAGCGGCATCCGCAAGAATACGCGAAGCTCATCGGTGCAAGGGCTGGTTCGAACACATCTTCAAAGAAAGGGCTCATATCCGCGTATGCCTCCTAGACCACTACCGCTTCCATCTTTCAGGAAATTACGCAGCTGATTCCCCCCTCTATATCCCCGTCCTCCGGATAGATGACTTCCTCATGGGCTCCCCATTCATCACCCGGAACCCAGGAAACGCCGCCGCCGAGATCGCCCAGCGGCTGGGAAGAGGCGAGATCAGGAACCTGGACGATCTGACCAGCCTGGTGGATATCGTCTTCCAGCGCTACAAGGCCGCCGGGGGGAAAGCTGTGAAGGTCGCCATGGCCTACAGCCGCTCCCTCCGATTCGAGGGTGTATCAAGAGCGGAAGCCGGCTACCAGTTCGACCAGGTGATGGCCAGCGCCTTCCAACCGGACACCCGGAAGATCAGCGATTTCATGTTGGACTACTGCATCCAGCGAGCCATCGAGCACCGACTCCCCATCCAGATCCACACCGGGATGCAAGACGGGAATGGCACCTGGACCTGGCTGGATCGCGCCAGGCCTACCCACCTGACCAACCTGTTCCTCTGGTACTCAAAGGCCAAGTTCGTCATCCTCCACGGAGGGTTCCCCTTCACCGGGGAGGCTGGCGTCTTGGCCAAGACCTTCCCCAACGTCTACCTGGACCTTGCCTGGGTCCCCCTCCTCTCCCCCACAGGAGCCATCAACGCCCTGAGCCAGTGGCTGGAGATGGTGCCCGGCAACAAGATCATGTGGGGCGGTGACGTCCACACCGTAGAGGAGCTCTACGGGGCGGTCCTGGCTCTCAAAGACGTCCTCCAGGCGGTCCTGACCCAGAAGGTGCAAAGCGGTTACCTGACGCTCGACCACGCTGCCGCCCTGGCGCGAGGTATCATGGCGGATAACGCCACCCGCTTGTTCGAACTGGACGCCCGATCACACACCCAGGAAAGGAGCGAGGTTGGATGAAGGCGTCGCCGGAGATCGAACGGGTCCTGCAAGAGACCCAGATAGTCGATACCCACGAACACCTCTACCCTCCCGGCTTCATCGAACCCGCGATGGATCTTCCCAACCTCTTGAAGAGAAGTTGGCTGGTCAGCGATTTCATCTCGGCAGGGATGCCTCCTCAAGGATGGGAGGCTGTGGCTGAGACCATAGACCCCGAGAAGGGATGGCGGGAACTGGCCGAGTTCCTGCCCTCGGCTCGAAATTGCGCCCTCTTCCGCTACATAATGCGCAGCCTGGGCGACCTGTACGGCATCTCCGAACGCGATCTCCAAGGAAACGGCTGGAGGGCTGCCTCTGAGGAGATCCGCCGGGCGAACCGCCGGGAGGGTTGGTTCGAACACGTCTTCAAGGAAAAGGCTCATATCCGTGTTTGCCTCCTGGATCATTACTATTCCATCTTGGCCGAGAGCTTGAACCTGGATCGGCGCTACTTCCTTCCAGTATTGCGAGTGGACGACTTCCTCATGGGCTCCCCATTCATCACCCGGAACCCAGGAAACACCGCCGCCGAGATCGCCCAGCGGCTGGGAAGGGGCGAGATCAGGAACCTGGATGACCTGACCGGCCTGGTGGATCTCGTCTTCCAGCGCTATGCAGACCAGGGCGGGCGCGCTGTCAAAGTGTGCATAGCCTACAGCCGCTCCCTCCGATTCGAGGGCGTATCAAGAGCGGAGGCCAGCTACCAGTTCGACCAGGTAATAGCCGGCGCTTTCGAACCAGACGCCCGGAAAATCAGCGCTTTCATGCTGGACTACTGCATCGAACGATCGATCCAATATAACTTGCCCATCCAGATCCACACCGGCATGCAAGCTGGGAATGGCCCCTGGACTTGGCTGGAACGCGCCAGGCCTACTCACCTGACCAACCTGTTCCTCTGGTACCCAAAGGCCAGGTTCGTCATCCTCCACGGAGGGTTCCCCTTCACCGGTCAGGCCGGCGTCCTGGCTAAGACCTTCCCCAACGTCTACCTGGACCTTGCCTGGGTCCCCCTCCTCTCCCCCACAGGAGCCATCAACGCCCTGAGCCAGTGGCTGGAGATGGTGCCCGGCAACAAGATCATGTGGGGCGGCGACGTCCACACCGTGGAGGAGCTCTACGGGGCGGTCTTGGCTCTCAAGGACGTCCTACGGGCGGTCCTGACCCAGAAGGTGCAAAGCGGTTACCTGACGCTCGACCACGCTGCCGCCCTGGCGCGAGGTATCATGGCGGATAACGCCACCCGCTTGTTCGGACTGGATGCCCGAAGCTCCCAGCATGTCACCAACCGAGGAGGTGAATTCCGATGATAACCGACGCCCATGTACACATGGGTAAGATGCAAGGGCTGCTGAACCTAGAGGCCGGTGCCGACTTCATCATGGAGATGTCGGACAAAGCAGGCATCGACCGGGTCGTGGTGACTCACCTCACAGCCCTGTTCTATGATATGTATGAGGGAAACCGCCTCCTGGCGGAGGCATTGAGGCGGTTTCCCGATCGAATGCTGGGCTGGGCGACCATATCGTCTCCCAACTATGGCCAAGAAGCCATCGATGAGGTCCGGCGCTGTATAGAAGAACACGGCATGGTGGGGATGAAGATTTATTCCTCGCTCGCCTCGCCCATCAGCGAGCCCGCCGCCATCGAGGTGATTGCAGCAGCCGCCAGGATGGGAATTCCCATCCTGGCTCACTCCGACCCCTGGGCTTGCGAAAAGGTGTGCCAGGAGGTGCCGGAGGCGATGCTGATCATGGCGCACATGGGCAACACCGTTAGCTCGCGAGGCGACTGGAACCGGGCCATCGACGCCGCCCTCAGCTACGATAATCTTCTCCTGGACATCAGCGGATCCTCACACGTCGCCGGCTTCGTGGAGGCTGCGGTCGAAGCGATCGGTCCCCAGCGGGTCATCTTCGGCAGCGACTTACCCATCTTCGATCAGCGGGTGCAGATGGCCAAGGTAACCGGCTCCGACCTCAGCCAGAAGGCAAAGGACCTGATCCTGGGAGGAAACATCGCGCGCATCCTAGGCATTCAGGACTAGACAGGAGGATCCCTCATGATCATCGACATCAACGGCTACTGTGGCAAGTGGCCCTACTGGAAGCCGAAATACGACGGGATAGAGGACCTGATCCATATCATGGACAAGCACCGTATCCAGAGCGCAGCGATCTGCTCGACGCGGGGCATCTTCGTGGACTGGATCGAGGGGAACGAGGAGGCTCTAGACCTTGCGTCCGCCCACCCCGATCGGCTGATTCCCTTCGGCACCTTCTGCCCGGGAGACTTCAAGAGCGACTTGGAACCCCTGAAGGGCCATTTCGAGCGGGGTTTGCGAGGCCTGAGGTTGTTCCCCCAGCATCACCTCTACCAGCCGAGTGAGGAGCCCGATATCCACCAAGCCGTCGAGATCGCCGCCCAGGCGGGCGCACCGGTTCTAGTCCCCATCCGGCTCTTAATGGACTGGCGCCTGCCCGCGCTCCCACCCCTGGAGGTTGGCTCCCTGGCCGGGAGCTTCCCTCAGGTTCCTATGATCCTGGGCGGCGTCAACTACGGGGAACTACGGGATGCCTTACACTTGTTGCGAACCTACCCCAATATACTGCTGGAAACTTCTTGTTTCCAGATCCTCAAGGGGATCGATCACCTGGTACAATCGGTGGGGGCAGCTCGCATCCTGTTCGGCGCGAACCTTCCCCTCCAGTCAGCGCTCTGTCAGCTAGAGAAGGTTCTGGTAGCTGAGATCAGCGACTCGGACCGCGAGAGGATACTAGGGGGGAACGCCGACAGACTGCTAGGGAGCTGAAAGGCTCCCCGCCTCCACACGCCAGGGTTCAGTCAGGAGGCTTCCGTGCCTCACCTCCATCGGTCAGGACCTCCCGCGTTTTCCCCCCCGCTCGTGCCGGGCCCACCAGGCCCTCTCCCTCCAGCTCGTCCATGAGCCGCGCCGCCCGTGGATAGCCAATCCGCAGCCGCCGCTGCAGCAACGAAACGGAGGCCTCTCCCCGCTGGCGAATCAACTCCTTGGCGTCCTCCAGCAGATCGTCTCCTTCCTCACCCAGAGAAACTCGATCCCAGGACGAGACCCGCTCCCCCGGGGCTGAGACCGTCGGGGCCCCA
>SDBT01013234.1_pt1 | contig 13238 bp, 9 predicted proteins | sample 2277101 | NCBI WGS metagenome assembly SDBT01 (sample SAMN10404973, study PRJNA504765) | marine sediment metagenome | isolation source: marine sediment core GS10_PC15, 103 cmbsf | place: Arctic Ocean: Southern Knipovich Ridge | collected 2010 | reverse complement strand
GGGGATCTGAGCGCTTCGGGCGGTGTTTCAAGGTGGCGCACTCTGATGGACTCTCGCTATGGGACGGGCTGTTGCCTTCGATCCTAGTGGTTTTCCATATGTCACGCTTCCGCGTCATAGGGCCTCCGGCCTCGCATGGGCGAGCCAGGTGCTCCGTGAGACCCTGGCGTCTTGGCCGCCTCCTGGCGGTGGTCATGGCCATCCTTCTGGTGGCCGATTCAGGTGCGGCGCAGCACTCGGAGCCGGGTCGGGACCAGGGCGGGATCCAGGGCCGGGTATGGGACGACGAGGGGGCGGCGGTGAGAGCCGTCCTGGTGCGTGTGTTCCCCGGTCAGGAGGAGGCCGCGCTGCGCACCACCGAGACGGATATGCTGGGCTACTTCCACGCCGAGAATCTACCTGCTGGGCACTATCGGCTCGAGTTCTCCCGCCTGGGCTTCGAGCCTCACGCTGAGGAGGTGGAACTGGGGGAGGCGGAGCGGGTTAGCCTGCGGGTTACTTTGACAGCTGCCGCCATCGAGCTCGAAGGGATCTCAGTGGAGGCCGAGCGGAGTAGGGAGAGGACTCGCTTCGAAGATGTCGCCGGTGTCACCACCCGTGAGCTGGCGGTGAGCGAGGTGAAGATGATCCCGGGCGTGGTGGAGGCGGATCCCCTTCGTGCCATCGAGGTTCTGCCGGGCGTCGTGACCACTTCCGACTTCAGCTCGGCGTTCAACGTTCGAGGGGGATCGGCGGATCAGAACCTGATTCTCCTGGACGGTCTCCCGATCTTCAATCCCACCCATCTCGGCGGCTTCTTCTCCGTCTTCAATGCAGACATGATCCAGCGGGCCGAGTTCCAGTCGGGGGGCTTTCCAGCTAAGTACGGCGGGCGGGTATCGTCGGTACTGAACGTGCAGAGCGATCCGGGGGATGGCAGATGGCAGGTGGATGGGGGCATTTCCCTGCTGGCGGCACGGGTGGCCATCGGGGGAGGGTTACCCGAGGGCGCCCGGGACAGGGTAGGGCTGCGGAACGCCCGCTGGAGAGTGTCGGGCAGGCGTTCGTACCTGGACCAACTGGCCCGGGCCGCTACAGACTTCCCCTACCATCTGACGGATCTGCAGGGTGCGTTCGAGGGGTGGACCCGAGGCGGGAATCGCTTCTCCCTCACAGCCTACACCGGCCGGGACGTGCTGGCTCTGACGGACCTCGACAACGAGGACTTCCCGCTCCTGATCGACTGGGACTGGGGGAACGACCTTTTCGGCATGCGCTGGACCCACCCCAGGGACGATGGCGGGCTCGTGGAGCTTCGTGCCGGCTATTCTCGCTTCGATACCGGCTTGAGCTTCCCCGATTTCCAGGACACCGAGTTCCGGAGCGCCATCACCCAGGCCACCTTCGAGGGAGACGTGGAGGTTCGTCCCACACCTGCGCTGGTGCTGAGTGCCGGTACCGCCATCAGACGACAGAAGTACGACAACTTCGTCGCCACCGGTGGGACTGTATTTGGAGAGGGTGTCGGGAGCGGGTGGGAGATGGGTCTCTACCTCCAGAGTGAGTGGCGCTTCCGTCACTGGCTCGTGGAGTTGGGTCTTCGGGGAGAGGGATGGCACCCCGATCCGGGGTCGGCGACGTTCATCACCTCCCCCCGGGTGTCGGTGAAGCGCTTCCTCTTCGGCAGCGACTGGGCGGTAAAGGGCTCCGCGGGTCGCTACGTCCAATTCCTCCACTCTCTCCGAGACGAGGAACTGCCCCTGGGGCTGGACCTCTGGGTGCTGGCAGGGGAGACGGCGCCTCACGTGGTGTCGGACCAGCTTCAGGTGGGGGTGGAGGGGTATCCGTGGACGGGGTGGTACTTCTCCATGGAGGGCTATTACCGGCTCTTCGACGGAGTCATCACCCACAATCTGGCCGATAACCCCAATGATCCGCTGGACGACTTTCTCCCCGGAAGCGGGAAGTCGTACGGAGCTGATCTCTTCCTCCGGCGCTCCCTGGGTGCCACCACGGGGTGGCTGTCCGTCTCTTGGCTGCGGGCTCGGCGCACTTTTCCGGATTTCGCCTCCGGTCTCGATCCGGCGCCGGAGATCACCTACGCCCCGATCTTCGATCGGAGGGTGGATGTGGATCTGGTCCTGACCCGTCGTCTGGCCAGTGGAATCGAGCTCGGGCTGCGCTGGAACCTCGGCACCGGTCTCCCCTACACCCAACCCTTGGGGAGCTATCCCTATCTGAATCCCCGGGCTCTCCCGGGATCGGGTCTCAAGTGGGAGATCGAGGAGAATCCGGAGGAGGATCAGGATGACGCCCGGGCCTACGGTGTTGTGCTGGGAGAGCGAAACGGGGCGCGCTATCCCCTACGGCATCGTTTGGACGTGAGCGCTCGCTGGGAGCTGGAGCGAGGCTGGGGTCGCATGACTCCCTACCTGAACCTGATCAATGTCTACAACCAGAAGAACGTCCTCTTCTACTTCTACGAATACGAGAAGTCCCCTCCCGTACGGACCGGGATCTCCATGTTCCCGCTCCTTCCCACCATCGGTGTAGAGGTGTCCTTCTGATGCGCGGGTGTCACGGGGTACCGGCTCGCCTGGGGAGGGGGAGGTGGGCCATCCTGATCGGCCTTTCGGCGTTGCTCGGAGGATGTGAGCTGGACGAGGTGGCCCTGGCGGCACCGGAAGACCTTCTGGTGGCCGAAGTATACCTGAGGGTAGGGGAGGAGGGGAGCGAGGTGATGGCATTTCTCCATTCGACGCTGGGTACCGGGAAGGGACAGGCGGTCCCTGGAGCTCGGATCGTCGTCACCTTGCCGGACGGTGATCCGGTTACACTGGATGCGGTCGACCCGGCTATATGTCTGGAAGAGAGCACCGTCGAGGATGTGGAAGGGAGCTGCTATGCCGCATCCGGTCCGGCGCTCGCCACGCTTACCTCAGGGGATCTGGTCACGACGGAGATCCTCGCTCCGGACGGACGCCGCCTGGACGGCACCACGACCATCCCCGGCGCGTTCGCTCTCTACACCCCCAGTGTCTCCGACTCCTGCTCCATCCCGCCGGGACAGTCCTTCGAGGTCGTGTGGAGTCCATCAGATGGGGCGTGGCTGTACTCCGCCGAGACTCTGATCTGGGATCTGCCCGAGGCCCTGGCGGCTCAGGGGATAGAAGTGGAGGAGGACCCTCTCTATCTGCTGGGCGTCTCGGTCTCCGAGGAGGACACCACGGTGGTCTTCCCCACGGAGTTCGGGGTCTTCGAGCGCTTCGATCTGGACCGGGATCTGGCTCTCGCCGTGAGCGAGGGCCTCCCTGCCGGCACATCCGCAGACGTGACCATTGGAGCCCTGGACCGCAACTACACGAATTGGGTCCGGGGAGGGAGCTTCAACCCCTCCGGTCTCGTTCGGGTGCCCAGCCTCCGGGGAGACGGAACGGGGGTCTTTGGGTCTGTGGTCCGACGGAGCTTCCGGGTCGTAACGGCTCCGGCCTCTCAACAGGTGCCACTCTGCGGCGGGAGCTGACCACTTTCGCAACACCCTTCTAGCGCCGACGGCGCTCTCACCGCAGCTTCAGATTCCGGCGGGCCGGGAGCCGGTCCCCCTGGATCTCAACCGTGGACAGCGAAAGCCGATGCCGATCCGAGCCGCAGTGATGACCGCTCCCAACGATCCCATCGAGATTTGGGAGCTGGACGATCCCGCCATGGAGCCGGGAGCGGTGCTCCTGGAGACGATGGCGAGTGAGGTGTGCGGGACCGACGTGCACCTGCACCACGGACGTCTGGCAGGGGTGCCCTATCCCATCATTCCCGGACATGTGAGCGTGGGGAGGGTTTTGGAGGCGAATGGAGTGGACTCGGATGCCATGGGAGACCCACTCGCTCCCGGCGACGTCGTGACCTTCTACGACGTCCATGAGATCTGCAATTCGTGCTGGTACTGCCTCGTCGCCCGCCAGCCCAACCGCTGCCCGAGCCGCAAAGTCTACGGGATCACCTACTCGGCCAACGACGGGCCCCTGGGGGGCTGGGCGGAGCGGATCTACTTGAAGCCCGGGGTGCGGATCGTGAAGATCCCGGAGGGACTGACCGCCGACGACGTGATCGGGGGGGGGTGCGGGCTCAACACGGGGTTCGCGGCGGTGGACCGGAGCGACATGGCCATGGGGGACATCGTCCTTGTCCAGGGCGCCGGCCCGGTAGGTCTGGCGGCCGTAGCCTTTTCCGGGCTCCGCGGTGCAAGCCGAATCATCCTGATCGGAGCGCCGGAGGATCGCCTCTCCCTGGGCCGGGAGATGGGCGCGGACACGGTGCTGAATCTGGATACCACATCTACGGAGGAGAGAGAAGCGATCATCCGGGAGTTGACGAGTGGCAGGGGGGTGGACGTGGTCCTGGAGGCCAGTGGGAACCGGGCAGCGGTGCCGGAGGCGCTTTCACTGGTCCGGGACGGGGGGACCTACGTGATCGCCGGACACTACACGGATGTTGGCTCCATCGAGGTGAATCCCCATGTCGACATCAATCGGAAGCACCTCCGTATCCTCGGTCAGTGGGGAACCGACTTCGATCATGTGGTCCGGGCTCTGGGCCTCCTGGTGCGGCATCGGGACCGGCTTCCCTTCGACCGGATCGTAGGTCGCCGGTACCCTCTGGAGGAGGCGAACCAGGCATTGGCGGACGTGGCCGCACTGAGGGTGACCAAGGCGCTGATCACACCGGGTTGATCGGACCGGAGTGGCGCATCAGCGCTCTCTGTGCTTCGACGGAGGGACTCAGGACACTACGAACAGGCCGTGGGCCGGAGGGAGTGCGTATCAGGTGCGGAGCGCAGATTCGATCGTGGTGACGACCAGGTCGACTGCCATGCCCGACTCGCTCGCTCCCTGGACGATGACGTCGGCGTAGCCGCGGCTGTCTTCCACGAACTCCTGGTGCATGGGTCGGGTCGTGGCCAGGTATTGACGGGCCACGTCTTCCAGTGTGCGTCCCCTCTCCTCGACATCCCGCAGCAGTCGCCGGATGAACCGGATATCCGGTTCGGCGTGCACGTATACCTTCACGTCGAAGAGCGATCGTAACTCGGGCACGGCCAGCACCAGAATCCCGTCCACCAGAATCACCCTCTTGGGACGGATCGTCACCTCCCCTGTTCGCGTGTGGGAGGTGAAGTCGTACACGGGTACGCGGATGATCACGTCGTCCCGAAGATCTTTCAGGTGCTGGACCAGCAGGGAGGTATCCAATGCGTCCGGGTGATCGAAGTTCGATGCAGATCGCTCTTCGGGAGGGAGGTCCGAGAGATCCCGATAGTAGGCGTCGTGGTTGATGATCGTCACCGACCGTGGGTCCAGCTTTTGGGCGAGATTCTCCACGACGGTGGTCTTCCCGGCACCGCTGCCTCCACCGATCCCGACGATTACCCGCTTCTCTGGCACTCTGCCTCCATATGTTCCGCTCAGGCTACAGGTGTGACGTAGATCCTGCGCGCCAGCCCTCGATCCACCCTTTTCGATCCGCCGCCGGGCCCGTGCAGGTCTACCGTTACCGCCCCATCGTGGGAATCCCGATGGTGAATCCTCAGCCGGGTCCCTGGGATGAGTCCCCAATCCTCCATCTCCCGCAGGCGTTCCGGGTCCTCGTCCTGGACCGCCGTGACCTCCACCTCGGCTCCCGCCTCTGCCTCCGCCAGGGTGGCGAGCTCCGCAGCCTCCACTGCCCCAGCCCGGGTGGGAATCGGTGCTCCGTGCGGGTCATGGCTCGGGTTTTCCAGGGCAATGGCCATGCGCTCGATGAGCTCGTCGGATGCGGCGTGCTCCAGCCGCTCCGCTTCGGAGTGCACCCCTTCCCAGGAGTAGCCCAACCTCTCCTTCAGGTAGGTCTCCAGGATGCGGTGCCGGCGGACCACCCGTAGGGCCTCCCGGGTGCCTGCGGCGGTGAGATGAGCTCCGTGATAGGGGGCGTGCTCCAGGTACTCCGACTCCGCCAGTCGCTTCACCATGCCGGTCACCGAAGCCGGCTGCACGGAGAGGGCTTCCGCTATGGCATTGGTTGTGGCTGCCCCGCCCCCCTGACAGATGGTGTAGATCGCCTTCAGGTAGTCCTCCACCGAAGGGGACAGCCCGGTTGGGGGGGTGGTCATATTTGGGTCGATCTCCTGGTCTGCGACTGGCCCCACGACTCTCGGACCGGTGCGAGCGGAGTAAAGATGCCCTCGGGTGGTTCATTCAGCAAAGGTGGCGCCCTCTTCGAGCCGGAGGCCCTCATACCTACGGATTATGGTGGCGAAGTGCACTGTAGGCCCGCACCAGATAGAGCCATACCGGCAGGACTCCCGCCAGAGCCAGCACCAGCAGCAGGAGCCTCAGTCTGCCCGGGGCCACTTCCGAGGCGGGAAGCGTGAGGAAGAGCACTCCCCCGTCGGGAAGCCACGCTCCCGCATACAGATGATCCTCCTCCCGCACAGAGACCTGCCCGGATATGGGGAAGGAGGGGAGAGGAGTGGGCAGGAGCAGGAGCCCGTCCGCTTCGGCCTCGGGCTCGATGGAGGAGGCTTGTACCCGCCCATCTCGCACACGGGTCGCATCGAATCCCCACGCCTCATTGATGAAGGTCACCGAGAAGCGTGCCGGATACGCTCTGGCCAGGGACAGGGCTCGAACGAGTTCTCTGGAGGTGAGCTCCCGCACGTCTTCCCGGGTCATGCTCTCCATCCGGGCCAGGAGCGTCCACAACCACCCCAGCAGAATGAGAGCCAGGACGAGGGAGGCGATCATGCCAGCTCGGGTCGGTGACCAGAGCCTGCGCTTTTCGCAGGGCCCTCGGCCCAGGAGCAGCCATCCGATCAGGATCGCTACGATAAGGGTCCCGGCTTGGGCTGTAATCAGTGCACGGCTTCTCCACCGCAGCTCCGCCGTTCCGGATGGCGCGACCAGGACCGCCACGGTGGCTGCTGCCTCCGGGTCTTCGGTCACCGGCACCAGAACGCCCTCGCCCTCGATCCATCGTATTGGAGTTTCCCCCTCCCTTCCCAGTCGGGTGAGTTGACTCTCGGAGAGGGTATCGGGTCCGAAGCCGTCCCTGGAGACAGCGGTTCGCTTCCCCCTGAAGTAGATGGCGGATCGGTATCCCGTGTTCCCCTCCAAGGTTCGCAGGAAGGAGGGGTTGAAGGGCATCGCTCCGGCGCGGATCCTGGCGCTGCCAAGGGGGCGGCCCGCACGGGCGGGCTCGATCTGGTCGGCGATGACCACGGTGAGCTGCAGCGTCTCACCGGTGCTGCCCAGCGCTGCCACCGTGTCTCCCCGGAGGGCCGCCTGGGCGGCGGGGGACTCCAGGTCCAGATCGGGAAACGGCTGGGCATCCCGGGCCAGAGCCTGCGCCGCCTCGGCCATGTCCAGGCGGAACATCTGCGCCGCCGCGCCGCCCATGCGAGCTTGTGAGTCCAGAAGGGCGGATTTGGACGAGTGGGCGACGAGCACCGAGCCAACACTAGCGGCGAACCCCATGGGGAGCACCACCAGCAGGAGGAAGCGGCGGAGGGACCGGGTCATGGTCGGAAGCTGCGGGGCATGGGTCGAACCCTCCGAAGGCGTTGCGGAACAAACGTTTGCGCGAATCTGTGAACTCCGCTAATTTAACGTGTATTCCGTTGGCCTGCCCTCAATTGGTGACTAGGGGGAAAAGTGGACGACAAAGTGGCCGTGGATGCCAAGCGAATCCTGCTGCGCTACGGCGCACCGATTGCAATTCTGGACAAGGTGTCCGACGAACAGCGGATCCGCTTTGCTCGTGCGATCGCGAAGACGACCCTGGTGGAGCGAGAGCCCCGCCTGCGCGAGCTTCTGATCGAAGAGGGGTTTGTCGAGGAGCAGTAAGCACGTCCTGAAAGGGAACCACGCGAGTATACAGACCGGAAGGGGCTGATCGCTCCTCCCGGTCTTCGTGTTTCACTACCCCTCCTCCAGGGCGATCGTGTGGGCATGATCCAGGGGGAATTGGAGGCGGACTCCGACACGATCGCCACGTTGGAACATGTCGAGGCCCGCGGGCACATCTCCCACCCGTGCTGTGGCGATCTCCCGTGCCAGAATCATGGGCTCGAACACCACGGTAAGCGGGAACTTCCCAGCTGTCTGCTCGATGGCGAACTCATGGGTGGATCCCTCCCGCCGGAACTCCATGTCGATGAGGGCATCGCCGACCTTCAGATTCCGGAGGTGCATCCACTCCCACTCCGGTGGGAGCTGGGGAGCGAGACGGATCCGTCCGTAGCCGGCATCGGGCTCCACACCCAACATCCCCAGGATCAAGGGGGTTATCGCCGTGGCCGCTGCCGCGGTGGAGTTGGGACAGCCAGAGGCTGAGTCCCGCCACGCACCTCTGGCACCCTGGAAGGCCTCGGCAAGATGCTCTCTGAGTAGCTGGAGTCCGAGGGTCGAGGCCCCGGCGCGGTAGGCAGCCCATGCCTGGAGGCCACATTCGAACCCAACCGGTGGGTGGGGCCAGGAGCCGACGTCCACCTGCCCGGCTCCTTCCACGGGGAGTAAGAGGAGGGACCCGAGGAGCGCGGCCTCGCCATCGAGGGAATCCGGCAACGTCTTCCGCGCTGCCAGAGCCTGATCCTTGAGGGAAGCCGCCCATCCCGACGCCCTCAGGCCCTCGGCGGCCTCGGCCAGAGATGAGAATCCGGCGGAGCAGCGCACGACATTGGCCGGGGTCCTCCCGGGAGCGAGGCTCGCCGCGCACCACGACACCGCATCGTCCAGAGCCTGTCGCTCAGTGCCCAGGATTCCGCTGTCCCCGGTCCAGCGTACGTACTGCCCGACCAGATAGAGAAAGAGGGGCGCAGCGCTCGGGGAGACTTCGCCTCGCTGATTCCAGGGGCGGGCCTTGGCGGCATCCGCCAGCACGGTTCGAGCAAAGAGGGCGTCGCCGGCCGCCAGTCCACCCAGGGCTGCCCAGATCTCCTCCTCCTCTCCCGGCGCTCGTGCTACCACCCCTCTTTCCAGATCCCCCCCCGCCGTGATCCCGGGTCCGTATCCCGTGACCGCCGTTGCACCTCGCTGGGGGTCCTGGATGATTGCGGCATCGATCCTGGCTTTTGCCCACTCCAGGGCCTCTTCGATCTCGTGCTCCGGAGTCACCAGCCTGAGCGAGGCCAGACGGGACGAGCGTTCCCTTGTCTCCCACCGGCTCTCCTGGGTACCCAGGAAGCGCAACGCGCTGAGTGAGTGCTCCTTCTCGGTAGCCGAGTCGGTGCCAGCGATCACGGCGAGCTGAATCGGGTCACCGAGACGTCCACTCACATGGACCGACACCCTGAAGATGCTCCCGGCTTCTGTCGACTCGCAGGCGATCTTCCATTCCCGTGGTACTACGGAGAGGAAGGCCAACACACCCCTCCCGGTGGGGTCCAGGGCGACCCGTAGGATGGGACCCAGGTGCCGGTACCGGATCGTCGAGGGATCCTCCTCGGAGGGCGCGAAGGGCCCCAGCGTCCAGGAGAGATCCAGCTCCAGCGGACCTTCCGCCTCGGGGGCTCTTATCCACTGGAAGACGACCCCGGGCATCTCCCGCAGCGCCAGCACGCGCTCGAGAACGGGTCCCTCCGAGTCCGGGATCTTGCGCCGGATGGTTCCGGGGCCGATCCGGAGGGAAGTGGCTGGCCCAAGGCCGGTCTCCAGCCCTGTGAGCACTGGGATGGGGTGCACGTGGATCTCGTGGACACCGTCGAGCTCGCTGCCAAGGACCAGAGCTCGGCGGCCCGCGAGGCAGATGGGTCGGTCCTCCGCCTCACCCTCGAGGATGAGTCTGCCACCGGGTCCCGTCAGGGGCTGGAGGGGATGTGGGATGCCGGGGATCTCCAGCTCCTCGTCTATGACGAAGTGTGGGGCCAAAGGACCGTGGCCGGCATCCGACGGAGGCGAAGGGGTCACGCTTCATCCCTGTTGAGTGGTGAGGAGCTCAGCTCGGTCGTGAGCTCGATGTGGCACTTGTCAAATCTGCGTGCCTCGACGGACCTCGTCCATGAGCCCGTCTCAGCCGCCCCTGGAACCTCCCCTCTGGTTTCGCCGATTCGATGGAGTGTGGGGGGAACCACCCCCCACTGCCAACGAGAGTGGAAGAGTGGTGGAAGGGAGCGGATCGTGTGGGCTTTGAGTGAGGTATTCTTGACCCGGAGCCGGAGGTGGGCCGGTGGTCTTCTCTTGATGTCGATAGGGTTGGCCACCTGCTCCGACTCCCCGTTGGGTTCCATCGATGGGGGAGACGGAGCGTTCGGATGCGACCTGAATCAGGCGTTCTTGAGAGATGGTGGAGTGGGGCGGGACGGGATCCCGGCGTTGACCGATCCACAATTCGTCTCTTCGCTTCCGAGTGACGAGACGAGCTACCTTTTAGACGACGACCGGGTCGTGGGATTCATGATCGGCGATCAGCCCATGGCAGTGCCCCACAATGTTCTCTGGTGGCACGAGATCGTGAACCTGAACCAGGGTGGACTGAAGCTCGCCATCACCTTCTGTCCCCTCACCGGATCGAGTCTGATCTTCGATCGCTCCTCCATCGGTGGCGATGAGTTGGGGGTGTCGGGACTGCTCTGGCAGAACAATCTCATCATGTACAACCGGAGTACCGATGAGTCGCTCTGGCCACAGATGCTCGCCGAGGCCAGTTGCGGACCCGACGCCGGAACCAATCTCGCCCAACACCCGGCCATCGACATCACCTGGGCCGGGTGGAAGAGCCTCCATCCCAACACCCTGGTGGTGGCTCGCACCGGCGGCCTGGGCGGGAATTGGTCTGTCTACCCCTACGGCAACTACGAGTCCATTAGCAGATTCCTCTTCGACGACGCAATGCCCCCCAAGGACGAGCGGCGACACCAGAAGGAGCGGGTCCTCGGGATCCCGGGCCTGGATGGCCCCGGTGTGGCTTTCCCCTTCCAGGCTCTGGAGGACCAGGGGGCCTTCGCGGCAGTCGAGACTGTCTTCGAGGGCGAGAGCGTGGTGGTGTTCTGGGATACGGAAGCCCTGGGCGCCCAGGCTCTTCGTCCCTACCTGGGCGGCCAGCGGATGACCTTCCAGGTCACCGAGGAGGGCATCGTCGATACTGACACGAATAGCCGATGGAGCGTTGACGGCAGAGCCAATCACGGGCCCCTGGAGGGATCACAGTTGGAGGTGATTTCGGAGTCCTACGTCGCCTTCTGGGGGGCATGGGCCGCCTTCCACCCGGGCACGGAGCTCTGGACCGGGGAGTAGGCGTGGCTGGAGTGGCGTGAGAGAGCAATACCGTCCTCCCTCTCCACGGGCCTCCTCCGTCGGCTTGCTCCAGTCGGAGGCTGGGATCAGATTCTTCGAGAACCGCGATCCGGCGACCTCGGTCGGAGTGATCCTGGCCTCTATCTCAGGGCAGCAATCCATGAAGACACATCTCTGGCCCCAGCTGGCGGGTCTCGCTCTACTTCTCCTGGCGTCTCCTCTCGGAGCCCAGGATAGCTACGATGTTATCATCCGGAACGGGAAGGTCCTGGACGGCACCGGGAATCCCTGGTTCTACGCCGACGTGGCGATCCAGGGAGACCGGATCGCCGCTGTCGGCGATCTCAGCGACGCTCTGGCACGCCGTGAGATCGACGCTACCGGGCTCTTCGTGGCTCCCGGCTTCATCGATTCGCACACCCATGCGGGTGGGGGTCTCGCCACGGAAGAGCTGAGTCACGCCCGGCCCCTTCTGGCCCAGGGCATCACGACGATTCTAGCCAACCCCGATGGTGGTGGTCCCATCGATCTGGCGGCACAACGTGCTCGATTCCTGGAGCACGGCCTGGGCGTCAACGTGGGCCAGATGATCGGGCACGGATCCGTGAGGAGGGAGGTGCTCGGCATGGAGGACAGGGCCCCGACTCCCGCAGAGTTGGAGCGCATGACCGGCATCGTGCGGGTCGCCATGGAAGAGGGGGCGTGGGGGCTTTCCAGCGGACCCTTCTATACACCCGGTTTCTTCTCCGAAACCGATGAGATCGTTGCGCTGGCGAAGGTGGCAGCCGAGTTCGGGGGTGCCCATCAGAGCCACGTGAGAGACGAGTCCGACTACACCGTGGGTTTGATGGCAGGGTTGGAGGAGGTGATCGAAGTCTCCCGTCAGGCGGGGCTTCCCGGGATCCATACCCACATCAAAGCGCTGGGCCCTCGGGTCTGGGGGTTCTCCCAGGCCCTGATCCACCGGATCGAGCGGGCGCGGGAGGAGGGCCTGGAGATCTACGCCGATCAGTATCCGTATCTCGCCTCCGCCACGGGGCTCACCGCGGCGCTCCTGCCCCGCTGGTCCCAAGCCGGTGGCCGGGACTCCTTGATGGCACGCTTCGATGATCCGGCGACGATGGCCAGGATCCGGGCGGCCATGGTGGAGAATCTGGCCCGCCGAGGTGGAGCCGGCGCAATCCAGTTCCGCCGCTTCTCCCAGGATCCCTCAATCGAAGGGAAGAAGCTGGATGAGCTGGCCGAGGAGAGGGGGTTGAGCGCCATCGACATGGCCATCGCGCTCTTCCGACAGGGGGGTCCCGGGATCGTCTCCTTCAACATGCATCCCGACGATGTGCGGAACTTAATGGCTCAGCCCTGGACGATGACTGCGTCCGACGGGAGCCTGGTGAGCTGGCAGGTCGGCGTGCCCCATCCCAGGTCGTACGGTGCCTTCTCCAGGAAGCTCGCCAACTACGTGAGGGAGGAGGGCGTTGTGGACCTGGCCTTCGCCGTTCGCAGCATGACAACGCTTCCCGCCCAGGTCTTTCGGATTCCCGACCGCGGCCTACTGCGGGTGGGCAGGGCGGCCGACATCACAGTGTTCGATCCGGAGCGGGTACAGGATCTCGCCACATTCACGGAGCCCCATCAGTTCTCCCGGGGAATGAGCTACGTCTTCGTCAATGGCCGGGCGGCGGTGTGGGAAGGGGAGTTCACCGGGGCGCTGGCCGGGGAGATCCTGAGGAAGCGTTAGAAGGGTGTTGCGAAAGTGGGGTGCGGCCGCGCACAGGGGTCTTGCGGATGCCAGACAAGGAAGGGCGACGAATGCGATGCCAAAGCATCGGTGAGGAGTTCTGACGCAGTATGGCGCCGCAACCCCCCTGTGCCCTACGGGTTACGGCGGCACGGGGCCATCTGCTGCGTTGGCACTCCTCGACGTAGCTCATGGCTATGTCTTCGGAGCACCGCCTTGCATCTGGCCCCGTGGCGCGCGTAACGCGGCTCGCCCCACTT
>SDBT01013233.1_pt1 | contig 13239 bp, 30 predicted proteins | sample 2277101 | NCBI WGS metagenome assembly SDBT01 (sample SAMN10404973, study PRJNA504765) | marine sediment metagenome | isolation source: marine sediment core GS10_PC15, 103 cmbsf | place: Arctic Ocean: Southern Knipovich Ridge | collected 2010 | reverse complement strand
TCTATTTCTGATATGAGCCAATCCGAATCTTTATAATCAAAATATTTAATACTCCGTTTTGCAACTGGCGATGTACCAAAAAGTTTTATTTTCTTTTTTATTTCTTCTAATCTATCCATATCATTCCTCCTTTTAAAATATCCTTTCGTAATAAATATTGTCTTTAGCATTATACATAAGCCATAGGTTTTTCTGACCGGCCGGGATAGAAATCACAAGCCGCCCGCAGCATAAAGGGACCAAATGTTTATGTTTGTCAAAATAATTCCTGATAGCAGGTTTGCTAGGCATTGTTGTTTTACATGAAATAAAATATACCAAAGCATCGGTTGATGCGATAAGATCATATCCGTGGCTACCAGCCCCACGGGTGACTGTGTAACCTCTTTCTTCGAGTTGGTGTTTGAGTTTTCTTTCATATCTAACGCCTTTATTATATTGACGATTGGGCATATTTGTTCCTGCGGAAAGTCATTTTGCCAGCGCATAGTGTATTATGTAAGTATGCTGTATATTTGCCTAATGCTTGTGATTGTTGAATAGGACGCGCAGGTTTAATATATCGTTTGGCCTGCTTCGTACATTGCAATTTAGTCAAATGTAATTGTTTTAAACGTTTAATATATTTAGCCTTTGAAGGTTTGATAAAAGATGTAGCAGGATGTTTGAAAGATTCCCGGCTGAGTTGGTGTCGTAACCGGGAAAGAGAGTCTTTGATATTCTCACCTTCTCTGCACTGGATTTCAGCGTTAGTCATTAAATACCTCGTAAATAATATAATATTTATTTCTTTTTAGTCAAGTGTTTTATTGCTTCCATAATCACTTTTTTTTCCATTTCATCAAAATAATCGGCATGACCGGTGGTTGGATAAAACTTCAATAGACACCGGCCCGTACCCGTGAACCGGCCCTTAACACGAAATATTTCCATAACGCGTTGCAATTCGACTGGGCATTCATAAGGATGTGCTTCGGCTTCTCTATATATAAAATCCATATAATCCGCGGGATTTTTCATGTCTTTGCTTCCACTAAGCATTTCTTTTTGAGTAGGTCTGCCTTCGAAAGTTCCTAATTGGGCTATCATGATGCAAAGACAGTCGTGTTGCTTTGCAATTTTTTTATATCCGGATGCCAGTGCGTGTAATTTAACCCAAAATTGCGCGTCAGATGAAATGAGCTCGTTAACGGTATCAATTACGAATACATCTGCTTTATGTTGACGTACTAATAAATTAACCTGAGGCAATGTTGTTGCAAACTCATTAATAATTAATGGTTGGGCTGCAAGCCATTCCATTCCGAGTTCCAATCCAGCCGTCTGTTCCGGAGTTAACATTTTGTCTTTTTGAACACGCGCAGCATCCCAGGATAGTTTTTCTTTAATTAAACTCAAACTCAACAAACATGCGCGGATAGTCATTTCATAAGAAATATACACAACCCGTAAACCGCTCTTGAGCCATCGGTATGTTAAGTTTAAAGCCATGCGGGATTTTCCGTGTCCGGATTTGCCGCCGAGAATCATAAGGTCCCCCCGTTCAAAATGGCCTAATTTATCGTAATCATACAACCCTGTTTTGTATTCGTTAATGTAATCCGGATGTTGCCGAGCCCTGATATCATCCATAACTTCACGAGCTATTACCAGTAAATCCTTTTGTTTTTCCGTACCCACAAGGATCATTAATTCATCAGCAAGATGCAGGATGCCCTGGGGAGTATACTCAACCGTTTGTGCCAAACTGCGTACCTGGGCTTTGATAAAATCACTATATAATTGTTTAAAATAAGATTCGTACATGTTGACAGATTCGTAACGTTCAAACTCGATCAACTGAGAAAGTTCCAGTTTTGATAAGCTGGTTTTGATTTCGGTAATAGAAACCATGTCTACAGTATTGTTAATTCTATATGTAGCTATCTGCTCTGCAATATTCCGAGCCTCAGAGTCCGAGAACATTTCGAATTTCAAACCTTGTGTAGACATGTATTCAAAAGCTCCCTGGGACATGATCAGAGTACCCAAAACGAGTTTTTCGGTATCGGTCAATTCCTGCCTCTTATCCAGTTCATTTTTGTGTAACATCCTATAGTCCAACTTAAAAAAACCATACTTGCTACTACCCATGTTTGTATATTTTCTTTAACTACATCATAAATTACAAACCCAAGAACTACTACACAAGCGTATAACAACAAACCCCTCCATTGGTTCATCTATTCCTCCTTTTTATATTCACAAGTATTGTTTATTTTCCAATATTTACAATCTCCATATAAACACATATCCAAGACCTTTAAAACAGGACACCTGCACTCTCCTACGTATTTCTCCTTCTGGTTTTCTGCATCATCCGAAAGTGTTGAAACATCCAAATCATCTATTCTTTTTCTCCGAAAATCTTGAAGGATTTTATCCAAATCGCTAACTTTTATCATCTCTTTTAACTCCTTGTATATCAATAGGTTAGTATTTAAGACTAATTCCTTACATAGCAAGTATTTAACTTTTTTATGCTTCCAAATCGTCCTCCTAAGCGATTTAAATCATAACAATCGCATAACGACCCCTCCCTCATAAGCTGCGCCTGTTTCCGCCCCTTGTTTTTTCGTTTGCAGGTTGTGGATAAACAGCTGAAAAACGTTTATACAATACTTGCAAGCGTACAAATATATATTTAACGCTTGAGTCGAATAATCCTACTTGTTTACCGATTTGAGTAAGATTGTATCCTTTTAATAACCAGGGCAAAACCTTAAGATAGGTTTCCTGGCGGTTCCATTTCGTAGTAGTATGAGTTTTAACATATTCATAAAATTGTTCATGTTCGAGTTTGTTGGTAACTTTTTCTTCAAAACTAAGCTCTTCGGCTTGTTTGAATAATATTTTGTCTATGTGGCATACATAAGATATTTGAGTAAACTTATTATGATGGCATACATGGCACCTGGTTTGTCTGCCGCTCAAAATCTTACCGCAATTCAAGCATACTTTTTTGTAATAAATACTTCTTTCTTTGGCTTTAAAAGTTTTAACGCACGCAGCAGCATAGGCCGATGATTGACGATAATTGTATCCATTAGCAAGCGATTGTAAATGTTCCAGCTTATATACTTGATTAATATCTCTTTTATCGATAAAATATCCCATTTGTCAGCTCCGGTAGTATTTTTTATATTTTCGTGGTTTTTTTTTGATAAATTGTGCTTTTAAAGTAGGTGGTTTATTCTTGGATCGTGTTGATAAATCCGACCAACCTGAATAATTTTTTACCGTTGTTGCTATTGCTAACGCAATTGTTACTAACAATTTGCTCATTTTGATTTTCCTTTAGGTTTTTGGTATACCAATTCTACATTGTTTATCGTATAATGATTTTGAGCATTGTATTTTTGAATATTCCTGACCAGGCAACTACATGGAAGCGGTGTTCCGTCAGAAGCCAAACCTATAAACCCCCGGCCATAACAATGTTTACAATTTTGTTTGGCAATAATAAATGTTACAAATGGTTCTTTAGTTTTCGGATTCATAAGCATGCTTATATGCTTGCCAAACACATACGGTCTACCCTGCCATTCTTTAGGTAAAACTTTTGTTTCAGGCATTTATCTCTCCTCCTTTAATGCTTGTTGCACTACCAGTCTCCTCCATCATTTTCAATATCTATTTTATCAACTATATAATCATAATCAACACCACCAGACTGATTCATCATTGTAAGACCATCCTTTTTTTTCATAACATATAAACTTCCACTTGCTGAAAATAACCATAATGTATCAGGCCATTTTTTAGCCGCGCTCTTTAACCCTCTGATAGCTTTTTTCTCTTTATCATTTAATCTTGATATGTCTATACTCATATCACTTCTCCTTTAGTGCGTGTTGTTTTTCTCCACTGTAGCTTTACATTGATGGTAAGCCCACCGCATTTTTGTTTCTTCAATATCATCAATGCTTTTATACATACGGTTAAACAGTGTTTGCTGTTCTGGGGTGCATTTTAATAATACTTTTCGTACCATTTCTCTCTTAAACTCGATGCTTTTTTTATCAAACTCTTCTCTCCAATCAGCCATCTATCGCTTCTCCTTCCAATCTATTCAAAATAGCGAATCTTCGAACTCTTTCTGCTGTTTTTTTGCCCTATCGACTTGCTCTTGCGATAATTTAAGTCTAACCTTATTCATTCTCTCCTGCCGTTTTCTATTAATTATCATCCTATTCGCCATCTTCTCTTCTTCGGGCAGAAGATTATCATCATTCATTTTCTCCAATTCATTCAATCTAATAATATCAATAATATCTTGATTTGGATTCATATCACTCATCCTTTAGTATTTGTTGCAATTCATCCAACATAACTTTTGAATTATATTCAGGTGGATATACTGTTTCATTTATCATACTATCACACCGAAGATAACCTGCAACGTAACAATCCCACCACACTCCAAAGTCATCCTCAACATCTAAATTAATACAGTTATCAAGCGCATAACTTTTAAATCCTTTCCAGATTTGTTGTAATTCTACTATATCTAGCTTATTCATTTACTTCTCCTCCAGTGCTTGTTATCCATCACTACCAAACTCGTTCTTCCACCACTGTAACTCTTTCCATAATTCTTTATTTTCCTTCCTCAACCGCTCTATTTCTTTGTCTTTCTTTCTAACATCCTCAAGCATTTCATCTATACACTTATCCATTTCATCTCCATTTTCCATATCACTCCTCCTTATTTATATTTTCCTAAATACTAGAAACAAAATTAATATTATTATTTTATCAATCACCCAAAGCAAGACTAAATATAAATTATTATTTTTCCATCCATTTTTATACATTCACTCTCCCTTTAGTGTTTGTTGCATTTTCTGTTCGCCTGTTCTCTCACATAATTTTCTTGATGTTCATGAAGTGTTATTTTCTTTCGATATTCAATAGGCATTTTATCGTATTCTTTTTCAGCTTCTGTAAATAATTCATCGAAAATATTCATCAATTTTCCCTTATGATATTCTTGTTTCATTTTCCCTCCTTTAGTGCTTGTTCTTGTGTCTTGGTTTACGCCATTTTTTTAATTGCAACATAGACAATGAAGTCATTATTGATTTTTTTATTTTCTTCTTCATCTTACTTCCTCTCCTCTAGTACTTGTTCAAAACCACATGTACATAGCCCTGGTTCGTAGTCACGTTCATATCGTTTTACATGACATTCACAATTAAAATTATGTTCACCATATTTTCGAAATGCCTGTTTCAACCGTTCTATTTCTTTATATGCCAATTCCAATTCATCACCAACTTCACCAAGTTTATCCTTGCATTGATGTAATTTGTGATATCCTCTTTGTGAATTAATTCCTTTTTCCCAATCCATATCACTTCTCCCTAAAAACTCGGTTCTTTGTTTGCTTCAAAATATAATTTTACAAAATACATAATCGTAGGAAAACTCATGTCTTTGAATCCGCTATGTTGATTAACAAAAGCCATAATTGTGGGGAAGGCATACGGCGTAATCCATTTACCCAATGTTTTCGCGATACCCAGGGCTCTTCGATCTTTCCACATGGAACCAAAACTATAATCAGCCGGCATTAAGCAATGATGTGTTCTGACGTATGCCATCAATTCTCTGACAAACGGTTTCGTGCCCATCGATTCGTATTGGTCCGGGTCTCGGCCAAGAAATACGATCTCTTTTTCAAACTTATCAATATCAAAATCGGCGGGGATAGAATAGCATGGGTCGGGTTGGTTTTCACATGGGTTTTTAGGAGGAGCGTCAGATGTCCAAACAGCTGACGCGATCCTTGGGTCTACCATTTTTAGTTTTGGGTTTTTAGGAGAAACGGGTGCATCAATTACCGTTTCGACTTTTGGTTTTTCTTTTTCTTTTTTTTGGCTCTTAGTATTCTTTGGTATTCTTTGTGTACTCTCTGTATTAGTCGGCAGGATTTCTCTCGTACTATCGGTAGGTTCCCTGCCCAAGCTAAGGCAGGATTCCTCACTATTGTCGCTTTTTCGCCATCCGTTTATTGACCATTCTTTGAGGTCTTTTAAGATTTGTTCTTTACATAATCGGTAAAAGTTTTTGGGCGGAAGACCTTTTCGTTCGACAATAAGCCATCTTATACCCTGGAGTTTTCTATGAGCTCGTTGACACATACATTTTGTTAAAGCCGTTTCTTCGAAAAACTCGACATAAGTTTTATATGTTTCGGTTTTCGAGCTACCTTTACCCATCCAGTAAAGTAACTGATTAAGGAATATGGCTGTAACAATGTCGCTCCCGAAATGTTTTGCTATTTCCGGGTTATAAGCGATTGTTTTTGAACCCAGAAGATTCATTATATCATGCTGGTGGTTTTTCTTTTTTATTTCCACATAATCTCCTTTATGCCCATATAGGTCTTTCTCGTATGAGATAATCATATTTTTCATAGGATACCCACGGGTCCTGATCGTGAAATTGAATATTCTTTGTTATACATTGTAAGCAATACGTCGATATTTTTCCACATTTCATTGTGATAAAGTTGGCGAGTTCGTATTGGTGTAGGCACATTGCGCATCGTTTCAACTGACCTCCTGGTAGATTTGTTTAATCTTCTTGATTTCATTATAGAAAGTACTTCGGCTTATTACGAGTTGTTTTATGATTTCTTGTTGGGAAACATCAAACATTAATCGTTGTATAATTGATTGTTGACGTGTTGTTAGTTTATGTTTGATTCGAAAATAATGATCTAAATATACGATAGGATGCATTAAATATTTTGTCATTTTGGTTTTATTATGCGGTACTTGTTTATGGGAATGCAAGGCTTTCAGGCCAGGTACGCTTACTATCTTTGCGCGTTTTTGTTTATGTTGTGCGGTTGTATATTTCATTTTATCCCTGTTTCTGTTATAAGCCTTGAGGATTGCTTGATAATAGTTTACATGTTCCTCCAGGTATATTATAACAGCAGCGTGTACCAAATCTTCCGTTGTATCGAAACCGTTAGGACCTTTGATTTTTACTTTACCCATGCGTTGCATAAAATGACACATACCTGTTAGGCGGTCAAGCAATTGCTGTCCGTAGCCAATCATATTTTATCCTCATGTTCAATATTATAATTGCTCCAGTCAACTCCGAGGGCAGCCAGTTCCACATAGGCTACTCCGATTAATAAGCTCATCTGGTCTGTAAGTGTATCCGGGCTTCTAACGGGTACGAGTAAACCTGCAAATGTTTTATCTGTTGGGTATCCGTATTGGGTCGCAGCGACAGCCAAAACACCTTCATGTATGGATTCGGGGCTGCTGCCGTAAAAATCCGTACCCTCTTGCGCACAGGCATATCGCAGCATGCCCCAGTATTTATCGTTTTGAGCCAGAGTTCTGGGCGGTCGGTACTTTGATACATCCAATATTAATTGGGGTAATAGTTTTTGTTTCTTAGATTTCTTTTTATTAGATTTTAAGATTTCTTTAAACTTGTGGATAAATGTAATCCAATCGTCTGGATGTATTCGAAATGCGATTATATTATCCGTTTCGTCAGTATGGTCTTTGTTCCACGCTGCCCTTGTTTTGATCAGATCTTTGCTCATTTGTACCTCTTAATATATCCTCCTCCCGGAGGTAGCAAAAGAGGAGGATATGATGAAAATTATAGGCGTTATGTTTCAGGGCACTGGATTATCGTCGTCCAGTTCTGATAAAAACTTTTTTTCCGGTTCTTCTGTTGGCTGTTCACCCAGAACACCGGAAACAGAAGGTAGCTCACCTTTCATGATATAATTTTGTACAGCCTGCACATGTTTAAAAGGTGTGAGCGGGTCCATCTGAACAGCGATAGTTAGAATCTTAGCCCGGCCTCTTGGTCCGATTTCAGAGCTTTGTGCAGTGTTGTTCGTAGCGGTAGGCGCAGCGGGTGCATTACGATAACTCAATGCTTTTACAGCCATTGCTTTCGCTTCCGGGTTTTTGCTTTTTGTAGCAGCCCATTCCAAATAATCGGTTGGAACATCGTTAATATCTTTGTCTTTGTGTTTACCAGCAAATGTCCACAGCATAGTATCCTCCTTTGATTTAATTGGGGTTTATCCCTAATAATACTATAATAATAATCTGCATTTTGTCACAATTTTAATTTTTTTAAAAAAAGTTTGCTTTTTACCCCTCAAAGTTGGACAAACACGTCCCGATAGTTAGTAGAGGGTATAGAGTTATTCATGTTCTACAATAGTTTCTTGTGAAAGTTCAGAACCGATTATATCCATAGACATTGATATTCTTTGAAGAAAAAGTCCGTTTGCCCTTTCTTCATCTTCGTGATCTTCTATTTCTATTTCTGATTCATAATATACTGTTTCCGTGGCGTTACATTTAAACTTTCTCATTTTGCAATCTCCTATGATTTATTTTCTATGATTGTAACATCGATAACATCCCGGTCTACAATATATGAAGGCACAGCCATCATATAGTCTAATTTTCTTCGGGCTTCCGTTTTTGTTTTCGCTTCAATCATTACTTCATATTTTGTTATTTCGGTAGCGTTACATTTAAACTTTTTCATTTTTTAATCTCCTATAATTTTAATAGCGGTAAGCCCGCAGGCAACATCAGGGGCGTGATTCGCATCGTGCTGAGGCTCCTTAAGACTTACCGTGCTATTATTATGCCATTTCCCGTATTCTGATATCGATGTGTACGAACCGGTCTACGGTAACATTGATTTCTCCGTCCCAGGTTTTATGTGGGGCTGCGAGTAAAGTAATGTTAGAATATGTAGCAAGGTATAATCCTTCATCCGGCTCAAGACCTACTTTGCCAATAAAGGTTGCGCGTTCAGAGTTCCAGTTTTTGCCGGTTAACTGATTAACAGTGTACGCTTGCATATCCGGTTTATGGTCTATTGTAATCATTTTGTAGCCTCCTGTATGCAAATGTAGGTGCAAGTACTGTACCGAATATGTAACTATTTTTCATTTTTTTAATTCTATATATTATTCTATTTAACGGGCTATGTGTTAAATAGGTTATTTGCATTTTGTTAAAAGATGTTTTAAAATGTGTCAGAATGGACAAATACGATGATTTAAATTATTGGTATCTAACGAATTAAAAGGGGGAATATTATGTGTCAAAAAGGGAATGTTTGCGCTTGTTGTAATCAGCAAGTTGATGAATTAGTTCAAGATCATGATCATTTCAATGGACTGGATAGAGGTTTAATCTGCCAAGCATGCAACATCCGTTTAACAGAATATCTACAATTGAATATTGATAAGTATAATAAATATCTGACATTGTGGGCCAAGAGACATGAGGGGGCGATGTTACAAGATATAGTGCCAGATACTGTTTATCAAACATTGCAGGGACTAAACAATCCTCGGTTGGGTTCATTAATGAAATCGTGTAATATCGTAATATCGTTGTCAGAAATACCTACATGGTATACTGAAGAACAGAAGGAATACATTTTGGCTTTTATTTAAATCAGCTATGTGCAAGATTTTAGAGCCAAAAGGAAACAATCTAAAAAAAACACTTGACTGATTTTCGGCAGCCAAGTGTAAAGGATATTGTTAGTCTATACGGATAGCACCGTTAACTAAGTGTCCTTTCTGTACTGAAAAACTGAATAACTTATCAAGGTTTATGTCAATAGGGTTTATACCTGGATAATACGCTGTGACTTTATTAACGTCGTTTTGATTGTAATGCTGTATTACTTTTCCAAGTGAGCAATATGTTTCTGGTTTTCCATTTTTTAACTCGACAAGAAAACTTATTATTGAACTTCTCAAGGTTTTAACCTCCGTTAATTTATGGAACAAGTCAAGGATTCTGGATTTTAATTGATCGTTGTCAAGATCAATAAGATGAAAATTGTCAATGTCTGTAACCTCGTAAATACAAGACTTGGGATTGTTAAAATAAGTTTCGTTTACAATGTAGTCTTGATTATTGTAATTGATATCATAATGTTTTGTGCGGGCATACGGTTTTAACATTTTTTTGTATCCTTTTTCGGGATTTTATTAAACAATATACTCTTTTTCTATTTCGGACAAGTTTTTAATAAGGTTAATATCATCGACGGTTAATCGTTCGTCCTTGTCCGCTGTAGGCAACATTGTCAGTACGTCATTTAATAATATATTTAATGTTCGATATTCTATGGCTGTAAACTCTATGGTGATAAATCTTGTACTATTGACTAATTTTGTCATAATCATTTTTTTGTCCGTTACAAGAAGGGTATTGCGTATATTTCCCTTCAGGTTAACTCCGCTTGCAAGTCATGGAAGAATATTAATTGTCTTTTGTTGAGAAAAGCTAATAACCCGTACCAGCTAATAAGATAATCAATATTCTTTTTACGTTTGGTTTCCAGTAAGGATATCATGGTTTTGCCATCGGCATCAATAGACAAAGACAATCCTGTCCTTCGTTAGTTTTGAATTTGATTTTAATAACTTTATCAGCATTTATTACTGATATTGTAATCCTATTGGTTTCGTTAGTGTGCTTGGTAGCAAACTCACAGATATTTTTTAGATATTTGGCGTTGACAGTGAATTCAACTGTAGGTTCTTCAGCGGGAATACATTTATTTGTATCCGGAAATGGAGCTTTTATTTGTATAGTGTCGATTGTATTCATGTTTTCCAGGTCAGTAGTAGTGAGGTAATATTTATCATCATTCTTGGATAAACAGACATTCCTTAAAATCGGTACTTTTGATTTCTTGGGTATTTTTACCTGTTTGATACTATCGATTGGAAGGATAATATCAAGGTTGTCGTCCGGGTCGTGTCCTGGTACTTCCGGGAAATCGTCAGAATCTGCTATCGGAACAGATACTTTGATTGCATATTTGCCGTTACTTGCTTCTGTGCATTTTGATGTTACATGAATTCCATGCAAGCTATCCCTTGCATCATTTTTATGTGCAAACTTGGATACATCCAAATTTGCTTGATTTAATAATAATTTTTTCATTTTGTTCCCCTTGATTAATTTTTTTGTATCCGTGTACTATCGCCGTTAACAGGCTGTACTATCGGGATACTATATCGGCTGGTTAACAGCTTGAATTGTCAAATAGCTTTAGCCTCACTTCATTTTATTTACTATCTACTACCCTAATTAAAGGGTAGTTTCGGATTATTGATCCTCTTCAGGATAGTTTAAGATAGGTTTTTAAATTTGAAATATAATTTTCAGCTTCATTAAACGATTGAAAACTTTTGCTTAATCCCAGATGTCTTGTTGTTGTGTTGTTACGTTTCAGTAATACTATGGTGACTCCAACAAGCAAATTATGGTAAAATCCTGTTCCTTTTGATAATTCAAATGCAATATTTGAGATTATTTTTCCATATTTCAGAACGGTGGGTGTCATAAAGTTTTTTGAATTACCCATTTCTCTTTTAATAATTTCTGTCGCTGTCATAATATTTTCTCCTTTAAGTTTTACTTATAATGCTTGAAATTAATACATTCTGTTTGACGATTGATCCTTTTTAAATGGGATTTATTACAAGGAAAATATGGGTTTTTCCAGTAAACAATCCAGTTAATATCGGGAGCAATTTTACAATATTTACAAAAACCACAATGCTCTTTAATAAACATTGTACGACCTAAAATGCTTAACTTCATAATATTTTTTTATTCTCCTTTGAACTTATCTTGCTGGTTTCGGCAGTCGAAACCGACACTGTAAACAGTGTACCATAAACCAGCATTTGATTAATTAAGTATCGAGTTTATCAATATTATCAAGAGATTCATTTAACTCTCTTGTAATTAATTCTTCTGATTCAGAAAGGTCAGATAGAAACCATGCTTGGCATTTCCTTTTATTTCCATTCATTTACACAGGCGTTACAAGAAAAATAATGTTGGATATCATCATAGCCGTCTTTACCTATACGAGATCTCAATTTTTTAACAACCTTCCCTGTCTCAAGATCAATAATTGTCATTTGTGAGCTTTTGACAGTTAAACCACCATTATGTTCTTCAAACTCATTTGTAGGTTTAAGAGTAATGTATCCGCAATCACAATAACCATAGATTTGATTACGATATACTCCTGTAATCTCTCTACCCTGCTTAAAATAGTTCTGCTTGCTATTATCACCTTTTATGAATTCAGTCATTATTTTCTTCCAATTCTTTTACGATTGCCTTTAAGCCTTCACAAACTTTCTCATTAAATATCCAATGCTGTCTACCAGACCAAAAGTGCTTTTCGTATGCAATCTTATGTAAAACGTTTATTACCTGTTCTATTGGAGTATTTTGAATAAGATCAACCAAGAATTCATATTGTGATTTCCAATCGTGATAAAATGCACTCCAGTTTAGACCTAGATCTTTGCTGCTGATTGTAAAACAATGATTACCAAGCTCTTTCACAGCCGGATTATTAGGTAAGGACATAATTTTAGCTGTAATTTCTTGTTTAACTTCATGCACCCAAGAACTCAAATCTCTAAGCGCTAGTCTTTTGTTATTCATTTTTCTTTCTCCTTAATTAGATTTTACTGGTTAATGCAATTTCTTTTACTTTTGACAGGTCAAGATCATCGATGTTGCAAAAATCGTCGCAGATAAACTTATCTCCATAGTAGTAATACTGCATACTGCCTGTTATAGTTATACCGCAGCGTTCCGAGTCAAGACCGATTTTTTTGATTAATGATTTGTATTCTGTATATAACATTTGATCCTCCTATAATATATAAATATAACACATTGCTAAAATAAGTCAAGTCTTTTTTTGTTTTTATTTCATCTGTTAAGCAAGTAATTCCGGCGGTGAGTGTAAGGGAAGATAAGGTACGGTGTATTCATTAAGGATTGTGTAGTATGGTAGTGTACAATATGGTATACTAACGATAAGGAAATTGTTCAGCACATTGACATACATACCGGCACTATGCAAGAATGACGGATTGATTGTATTGAATGAGATTGTAATGATTACCATGTACGTTGTCGGGTATACAGTTCAAGGATATCATTGGTTTAATAGGTATAGATTGTATGATAGATATAGATAAAGGATTAATACAATGTGTACGTACAATGTGTACATACATAACATGATGAGCTTACAGTTCGGTACACTCCGGCTCACCGGCAGGACGAATCAAGTTGTAATCAAAATCTCCGAAAAGACGGATCTAGAAGACGTAACTTTCCA
>SDBT01013232.1_pt1 | contig 13239 bp, 7 predicted proteins | sample 2277101 | NCBI WGS metagenome assembly SDBT01 (sample SAMN10404973, study PRJNA504765) | marine sediment metagenome | isolation source: marine sediment core GS10_PC15, 103 cmbsf | place: Arctic Ocean: Southern Knipovich Ridge | collected 2010 | reverse complement strand
TCATCCGCTGTTCTGCTTCAACCAGTTCGGTGACCTGGAACGGGCGATGCTTCGCAACGGCAACGTCCACAGCGCAGACGACTGGCGCTCCCTGATGGAGCCGGTCGTGGCGCGATACCGCGAAGGTAAGATTCGGCGCTTCTTTCGAGGCGACGCCGCCTTTGCCAACCCGGACATCTACACTTTTCTGGAGGAGGAAGGATACCTGTACGCCATCCGCCTTCCGGCAAACAATGTTCTGCGACGAGAGATCGAGCACCTTTTGACTCGTCCGGTGGGCCGACCACCGAACAAACCGATTATCTGGTACGAGAGCTTCTCGTATCAGGCGGACAGTTGGGACAAGCCACGCCGCGTGGTTGCCAAGGTCGAGTGGCACAGTGGCGAGCTGTTCCCTCGCGTGGGCTTCATCGTGACCAACCTGAGCCGAGACGCGGAAAGAGTGGTGCGGTTCTACAACGGACGCGGAGTGGCCGAGCAGTGGATCAAGGAATGGAAGAACGCGGTGAAGTGGACGAAGCTGTCCTGCCACGACTTCGTGGACAACCAGGTCCGTCTGCAACTTTTCGCGCTGGCGTACAATCTCGGAAACTTCCTTCGGCGTCTGGCCCTGCCTCGCGACGTGAGCCACTGGTCTTTGACGACGTTGCGGGAGAAGCTGATCAAGATTGGCGCGAAGGTGGTGTCCTCGGCCAGGTACGTCACGTTCCAGATGGCCGAGGTCGCGATACCCATGAAGCTGTTTTCGACGATCCTCCAGCGAATTCGGCGGCTTATGTCGCCGCTTCCGGTGCCAGGATGACGACTTTGACCTTCAGCATCACTGAAAAAGGCAGGGAGCAGCAAGGCCGGTGCGTTCCGGCACGAAGAAAAAGTTTTTTTAACAACAGATTGCTGCCTTTTCTGGCCTCCTGGAGGCCGAGGAACGGTTGGCATGTACGTAATTTATCATTGACACAGTACGGAGGTGTCGTATCATCAACCGAAAGGAAGGTTTTGCTTTGAAGAGAGAGCCAAATGGGAAATCCCGGATAAAGAGCCTCAGCATTGAAACCCTGAGAGTAGATGCCATTTGCAGTGAAACTCAGGGCGGAGAAGAACACAAAGTCACCATTCATCACACAGAGGGATTGGCCCTTGAACTTATTTTTGATTCCGAGAACGAGGCGCGAGTAACTGCTGTCCTTTCTGTGCCAGAGGGATTCCTCCATCAGTTGCGTCTTATAACTGATGGTGTCAAGGTAGGTCTTTATAAAAACAGCAGTACAGTCATGGCGAAAGTCCCATCTGGTACGCAAACTGGAATCAAAATCAATCCTAAAAACAAGATACCCTTCGAAATACAGGAAGGAAAAATAACTTTATAATACCTAGTATACGATGATGGGGTGACTGAGAATAAACCACCCCCTCCTCTGTGTTTGCAGAATAAGTCTCGGCACAATGCAGCCAGTTGGATCAAGAGAGGCGACCATGCCACGTAAAAATGTGGAAGAAATGACACAGGCCCAGCAATTTCTAGACGCCGCATACAAGGAACTGGATTTCCAGAACGGCGACCTCGTTGCTGGCGACCTATTGCGTACGGATGACGCGTGGACTGAAAAGGGGGACTGGGCTGACCTTACGGAACATGTCGGCGCTGACGCAATCTTCTTCGTTCAGAGGAATCCCGTTGTCGTTTTCGCCAAGTGTGACGAGGATGATCCGGAGTCTCTGCGACGGCTCTTCAACAGAGTGTGGTGCATGTCTCGACCGAACCTCCTTTTCCTGGCCACCCCCGGGGAGTTGGCAGTCTACGATCTCACCAATCCGCCGGCACAAACCCAGCAAGACTGGAAAGGGCTCAAGCCTCTAGACCTTGTTACGAGCGTTTCGGAAGTCTCTTCTCTTCTCAAGGCGTATCATCGAGCGCAAATAGAGTCCGGCAGGCTCTTCGAAGATCGCCAGTTCGGAACCGCCAACTGTCGTGCGGATAAGTCACTGATACAGGATCTCCGAACCGTAAGAAGGAGTCTGATGGCGCAAGGTCTTGCTGATGCCAACTTGAAATATGCCCACGCCCTGATCGGCCGTTCGATCTTTGTGAGGTATCTGGAGGATCGTGGGATTCTGACGCAGAGATATTTTGAGAGGGTTGCCAGGCGAAACCGCGAATGGAACTTAATCCTCTCATCAAGCCCTGCCACACCCTACGTGAACCAGGACATGGAGAATGTCTGCTATCTTAAGGTTCTTGGTAACAAGGATTTCGCATACGCTCTGTTCCGGCGGCTTGCCAAGGATTTCAACGGCGACATGTTTCCCGAAGACGACAAGGAGGAGTGCACCGTCACACAAACCCATCTGACTCTTTTGCAGGGCTTCCTCAGAGGTGATACCGAAGAACAGCAGAAGTTGTTCTTCTGGGCATACAAATTCGACATCATCCCCATCGAGCTTGTCAGCAGCATTTACGAAGAATTCTACACGACCAAGAGCGGCAAGAAGGACGGCAGAGGCACACACTATACGCCATCCGCGCTTGTGGAATTCTTGCTTTCCCAGGTTCTGACGCGAGAGCGTCTTGACACGAACCCCGTCATACTGGATCCCGCGTGTGGGTCGGGTATCTTCCTCGTCGAATCCTTTCGGCGAATCGTAAGGTATCGTGTCCAACAGCAAAAAGGACGCCGTCTCACTGCCCAGCAACTTCGGAACATCCTCCGCGATCAAATCAGAGGCATCGACATCAACGAAGAGGCTGTTCGTGTCGCTTCATTCAGTGTTTACTTGGCGCTTCTCCACTACCAGCAACCACCGGATATTCTCAAGCAAATCCAGCAAGGCCATAGGTTGCCCTGCTTAGTACGTCCGTCCCGTAGGACATCGAAATCAGCCGAATCCTTCGACATCCTTCATGCTACCAACGCTTTTTCAGACGACGTCGACATAAAGGCCGACGTTGTTGTCGGCAATCCTCCCTGGGGTGACGCACCGAGCGATGATAGCGGAGGTAGAGAGCAGGCCCAGGTGGCGCTGGATTGGTGCTCATCCCGCGACTGCCCTGTAGGAGATAGAGAACGTTCTCAGGCCTTTATCTGGCGTGCCATGGACTTTCTAGCGAAGGATGGCAGTGCCGGATTGCTCGTATCGAGTGGAATCCTCCATAAACACAGCAGGAAGAGCAAGGAATTTCGGGCGAAATGGCTGAGCCAAGTGCTGCTTGAGCAGGTCGTTCACTTCGCTCACGTACGACGCGTCTTTTTCCCCGCCGCAAGTGCTCCCTTCGCCTCGGTGGTCTTCAGATGCTCGCGGGCTGACACGAATGGCGACACATTCATGTATACATCGGCCAAGAAAACTGGGGTCGTGGATGGTACGCAGTCCGTCATCCTTAGCAAGAATGACATCCACTATGTGCGACAGCGTGACATGACAGCGAATGATGCCTTATGGAAGATCCTCTGGTGGGGCAACCACCATGACAAAGCTCTGATTGAGTTTATCGGGATGAGTAGCCCGTTGGAAGAAATTGTCGATCGAGAGAATTCTGGCCAGGGATATACGCCCGGTTCGCTGAAGCCTAACGAGTGGCTCAGTGGGTACCAGGAGCTACCTCTTCAAGGCATTACTCGATACGGTGAACTCGATCTAAGCCGTTTGAAGTCTGTTCCACGGCAAGTGCACCGGAGAGGAGTGCAGGGCGCTTACAGCGGATTACGTTTGCTCGTCCGCCAAGGGATTAAGGAAAGCGGTGAGCCCAAAGGACAAGTCATTGCCAGAGTGGTGGAGGAAGATTTCTGCTTCACAAACTCGATCAATTCAATCCGGCTGCGTGAAGCAAGCCATGAGTGCTACATGACCATACTTGGCATACTGTGGTCCTCTCTTGCGCGCTATTTTTTCTTCTTGAGAAGTAGTGCCTGGGGCCTCTGGCATAACCAACTGCATCTTGATGAAATCCTTTCTCTGCCGGTTCAGTTTGCGTCGGAGGGTCGTGTGCAGAAGGAAATCCTAGGTTGCGTCAAGAAACTGAGGGAGTTACCTGCGCGCACAGTTTTCGATGATTCGCAAATCAGATCGTTGGAGACGCAGCTAGATAAAGCTGTTTTCGATCTCTATGAACTGTCGGAGTCGGAACGCGATCTTGTGAGTGATATGTGTGATGTGGGGATTCCGTTCTTTTATGACCCTCACGATAGTCGAGGTGCACGTCCGCTTGTGTTTTATAGATTGGAGAGACGGGAAGGAACGTCATCTGACCTTGATGAAGACACTGATGACCGTCTGGATATAAGCGGATATCTTCACATTTTTCTCCGTATGTGGAACCGCGAACTCGAACCTGAAGGAGAGTTTTCGTGGCGCGTCATAGCGCCAGGTTATCCCACACCTATGCTGGCGGTCGTGTTTACAACCCAGCCCAAAGGCGCAGAGCTGGAATGCGACATTGAATCGGACGAGAAGGCTTGGCAAGACTTGCTAAACCAACTCGCTGAGAGCTTGCGTACACCTTTCGGTAGCGACCGTATTTACGTCGATGGTTTGGCGCGTGTGGTATCTCCAACGCAGATCGTAATTATCAAGCGCAACGAGGGGCGATTCTGGACGCGTAGCGCGGCGCGGGAGGATGCGGAAGCGACGCTACTCAAGGCTATGCATCTCGAAGGCGCCAACGGAGAATCGGTGTGAAGCAGCCGCGGATCTCTGCTGGCCAAGTCTGGCGGAACCATGAGCGCCGCGTGCTTCGCATCTTCGAAGGCGCGCTGGAGCTACTACGAGCGGAAGATAATCTCGATGTTTGCGAGGATTTGCTGAACAGGAAACTCTACTTCTGTGTCCTGAAGGCAAACGCTAAACAATATCGTTTGGGGAAGGGCTTTGATTGGCTTCCTCTCTTTGACGGCAAAAACCAACCCGACGCCAACGACAAGGAGAGAGCGACACGCGAACACAAGAGGCCGGATTTCCAGTGGGGATTCGTGGACCACACTGAGCCCAATCCCGAGCGTCAGGGCAAGCACTACATCATTGAGTGCAAGCGTTTGGGGACGCCTGTCAGCAAGGCCTGGGTCTTCAACAGAAACTACGTGCAACAAGGCATTCTACGGTTTGTCTGTGCCGAACACGGATACGGCAAGTCGGTGTCATCGGGGGCCATAGTTGGCTACATCCGCAGCATGCTCTCCGCTGACATTCTTAGCGATGTGAACGTTCACGCGACGCAAGCAAGACTCCCGAGCATCACTCTCTCTCGTGATGGGTGGGTCGATGGAGGTGTTAGTCAGCTTGAGCAAGAACTCGACAGGCCGAAAGTCCCCCCAACGCCCTTTTCACTGCGGCATCTTTGGGTCGATTTGCGGCAGAACTAAGTTGCCATCCCATAGTGTCCAGATTGACGTGGCGTTTCCGCACCGCCCGTTCAATTCGAACTGAGACCCATCCGCATTTAATGTCCCGTCACTGCACGGCGGACAGATCGTCGAGGTCAAGCAAGAGGATGTCTTTGACTACGTCAGACGCTATCCTGATGGAACGCAAGACGGGAACGAGACAGGTGCGATCATCCTGAAGATGCAGCAAGAGAAGACCGAGTAGGCCGATCCGACTTTAGAGAGAAGAAGGCCGCGTGGAACGGGCCAGGAGGTTGGGGCGCTGTTGAAGTCAGGTGGGGGAATTCCCGAAGGTGCGTGATAGGCCGAAGGCCTTGAGGGTGGGATGTCGAAGTGGTCGTTTGGTTTCGGGCCGTTCGTGGGCGGGGCGCGCCGGCGTTCGTCGGTCGGGATCGGGGGGCGAGATCTCCACAAGTTGGCGGGCTCCTGATGAGGCTTGTTCCCCGAGCCGAGTCAACCCGGATTCGCCACCTCTGCCCCGATCTCCGCGTCGGCTTGGCGTATTGGGTCCTCGACGTAGACGAACTACGACTGCGGCTCAATACGCCGCGCCCCCTTGACCTCGGGGAAGATCTGGCGAATCCGAAAACCCTGATCGGGAATTCCGATTGCGCTCGCCGCGTTTTGTGGTACTCTCGATCCTGGGCATGACGACCTTCCCACCAGGTCGCGGTGTCCAGGCAGACCGGAGTGAACTCCAAGGACACTCCGGTCTCGCCGTTTGAGGACTCTGCGACATCAAGCAGGTGGGTAGCGCCCGCCAGAAAAAGATTCAAAGGGTTAAAGACCCGATCACGGCCCGCTCCGCACACAACGCACATTGAGGTCGACGACCGTGAAGAGGTCGAGGACGTAGTCGGAGTCCTTGTCGGCGCCGGAGTTGATGTCGTCGTCGTCGAAGTCCACGTAAAACGCGAGGTCCGGCCTGGACGCGAAGGAAGTCGACGACCAATACCAACCTGTGTCTTCACCGAACATCGAGGAGCAAGTGCTGCTATTCGCGCACTCGTTGCAGCGGTCAAATCGACCGCCAAAGCTCACCGTATAGCAGCCTCCCAGCATAGACATGAACTCCTGTATAGAGGGCAGCCGATAGCCACTGGGGCAGGCATTCATGGCCTCGTGCCAGTCCATTTTCCTTGCCTTCCCCTTGCAAGACGTTCCGGTCGATCTCTGCCCGATAGGACAGCGTAGCCAGTATAGATTTGTGCCCGGCTGCTTCACCTCCCTCTTTTTCCTCTCATTCTCCTCGTCCGCCTTTCTTTCCGCCTCGACCCTTGCCAGCCGCTCGCGCTCCTTGGCTTCGGCCTTGCGGCGGGCTTCTTCCTCCGACCTTTTTACAGCTTCCGCCCTCTCCGAAGCCCCCGTGAGTTCGTCCACAGCCTTCTCAATCGATTCTACAAGACCATCCTCGCCGCAGCCGCCGCGAGCAGAAGCCGCTGTTTCAGTGGCTGCCTTTTTCAGGTCGTACAGCGTCAGGTTCACGGTGCACTTCCTGCCGAGCTTGAGCACCTGGGCGGCGATCGTCTTCTCAGCGGCCAGCTCCTTGCCTATCTCGATCTGGCAGGACTCGTCGTAGCATTCCTTGTAGGACTTCCTTTTCTGCCTGACGAGTTGTTTTTTCAGCACTGACCTGGGAACTATCTGGTAGTAGCCTTTTTGGGCTAGTTGGTTGGAAAGGTGGTCCGTGAGAGCGTCCCTCAAAATTCGTCCGAGCTTTACCCTCTTGGCCTCGATGTTGAAAACCACAACGATGGGCCGCTGGTCGCCGGCCTGGGCGAGGGTGGATGGGAGCACCACCCCAACCAAGGCAATCAGGCAAACGAGAACTCGTGCCATTTCTCAGACCCTCCCGACCGGCATTGTGTCACACAGGCGGGGCGGTGGCCAGTGCTTCACCGCTCGAGTACAAATTCCTTGCCGGGATACTTGTCCAGGTCCTTCTCCTGGGCCTTGTCCTTGCCCGCAGCGCGTTCCTCGGCCTGATCGATAATCTTGTTCATTTCGAACCCATCTGGCAACGACGAGGCCCTCTGCTGGCTCATGGCCTGGTCCCGATCCTGCTCCCGGTGCTCCCGGGCTTCCCTCTCGGCCCGCTCGATGATCTTGTCCATTTCGAGCCCGTCGGGCAAAGACGAGGCCCTCTGCGGCCCTTCCGCCAGATCCCGGCCCTGCTCCCGGTGCTCCCGGGCTTCCCTCTCGGCCCGCTCGATGATCTTGTCCATTTCGAGCCCATCGGGCAACGACGAAGCCCTCTGCGGGCTCCTGGCCAGGTCCCGGTCCTGCTCCCGGTCCTCCTTCTCGGCCCGCTCGATAATCTTGTCAATCTCGAACCCATCGGGCAGCGTCGAAGCCTTGTCCCCTACTCCGCCGGCCTCCGCTTGCCCCTGGTCGAGGATTTTTTCCGGCCGTCGCTCCTCGTCCCGAACGGCAGCTCGATATCGCCACTCAACCAATCTTTCACGATCTCCCGCTCCTCCTCGTCCATCTTCTCGCACTGCTCGATCAGCAATTCGCCCAAAATCAGTTTCATCTCGGCCGACTGATCCAACAGGAGCGATGGATCGCTCTTCTGAAGCCACCTCTGCAACATCATCCCCCCGAACCCGCCCCCCAGGAACAACGTCAGTGCCACCACCAGCAGAGCGGTCAAGCTCAGGCGCTTCTTGAGCATCGCCCTTCTCTGCTCCTCGATCCGTCTGACGGTCTCTGCCAACAGGGCGATCGTCGCCTGTAACTCCCTCAACCTGGCCAACACCATCTGCTGGCTCTCGCCCTCGCCCTGCCTCGGCAGACGCTCGATCAAGCCCTGGAGCTGCTTGACCCTCAGCTCCAACGACGAGATCGACTTCTCCGACGACGACTGCTCGACCTGGCCCCTCAGTCTCTTGATCTCGTCCTTGATCAGGCCCAATTGATTCCCGACCGACTCCATGGAGCTTCTCATCGCTTCTCGATCGTCCATGCTCGACCTCCCGTTCCTTTCCCAGTCTGTCGGCCAGGTCGCGGCCTTCCTCGACAGCTTGCCGCCAGTCCATCGCCATGTCCTTTTGCCTGGCCCGGCTCATGGTCTCGACCAGGTCCTCTTTGTTCTTGAACTCGTCCCGGCTCCAGTGCAGGTCCACCCGGTCCCGGTGCCGGCTCATGGCCACGTAAGACACGTGCCGGTCGTACAGGTCGCCGGCCAGGGCGTGAGTCCGGTCCACGGTCACCCCCTGGCTCTTGTGCACGGTCGCCGCGTATCCGTGGTCGAGGTGGTCGTACTCCCGAGGGTCGAACGACACCCGCCTCCCCTCCTCGCCGTCCAGGCGGACCGTCATGGACTCGCCGTCGATCCGCTCGAACGTGCCCAACGTCCCGTTCTTGACCTCAAGGTGGCGGTCGTTCCGCAGGAAGTACACCCGGTCGCCGGTCGCGAATTCTCGATCTCCCCTCTCGGTCTCGATCAGGTAAACCTCGCCCAGCTCGCCGGCGTTTTTTCGAATTTCCCTGGCCGCCTCGTTGAGATGACGCACGTCGTCACGACGGTACGCCAGCATGATCTGAGTCTGGTCCGGTTTTTCTTGTTTGTGCTCGTCCCAGGCCCGGACCATGGACCGGATGGCCGCCTGCTTGTCCTCGTGTTCGTGCACGTGACCCCGCGCGTCATACGCCTCGAAGCCTTCCTTGGTCCGGCCGGTGGCCAGCTTTACCGTGGCCTCCTTCTGCCACTCCTCGTGCTGCCTCCGGATGTCCGACATGGCGACCTGGCCCACCCGGTCGGCCACGGCCCGGAGCGGCGCCCCGGACTCGATGGGCTGGAGCTGCTCGATGTCGCCCACCAGGACCACCTTGGCCCCGGCCTGCTCCGCATGCGACATGACCCGCTGCATCTGGCGAGACCCGACCATCCCGGCCTCGTCCACCACCAGGACATCGCGCGGCCCGAGATGATCCCGGCCCCTCCTCCAGGCGTACTCCAAGGAGTGCAGGGACCGCGACTCAATACCAGAAGAAATCTCGAGCCCCTCGGCCGCCTTGCCGGCCAGGGCTCCGCCCCGAACCGAAAATCCTTGAGACTCCCATGCCTCCCGGGCCGCGCCCAGCATGTAGGACTTTCCAGAGCCGGCGAATCCCTGGACCACGGCAACGTCCCCGGTGTCCCGGACGATATGCTCGAAGGCGATCTTCTGATCGTCGCCCATGGATCGGGAACGGGCCGCCTGGTCGATGTACTTCTCGGCCACCCGGTGGCCTTGCCGTTCGTCCATCTTCCCGGCGTCGTTCACCAGGTTTTTTTCGGTCTTGATCATCTCCCGGGTGGTGTACCGGGGCCTGCCCCTGGAGTCAGGCTCCAGCTCGACCAGCTCCTTCGAGGACATCACGGCCGCGCGGCAGTCCCGGAACTGGTCCGCGTCGATCGTCCTGGTGTTCAGCCAACGGACAACGTCCCGCTCGGTGAACGTGGCCCGCTGGTAGGTGATCGCGTCCAGGGCGATGGTGGGGTCCTTGCGGATCGCCTCCCCGTTCCTTCGGCAGATCTCATCGTGCTCGGCCAGCTTCTCCCGGATTAGCTCGCGGCCTTCCTTTTCGACCTTCTCTGGGGTGGTGCCCACGTGGGAAGTCGGCTCCAGCCGGATGCCCTGCTCGGCGTAGCTGCGATGGTCGATGAGCACATGGTGCCCGGCCTGCTCCAGGGCCTTGTTGGCCTTGTACGCCCACTCCTCGCGCCACTCCAAGAGCATGGACTTGTGGTTCCAGTCCCTCTGTTTATTGCCGAATCCCTCGGGGCCTATCTCCCGGGTGGTCATCATGATGTGCGCGTGCGGGTTTTCCTTGTTGTCCGTGTGGATCGCGAAGTCAGCCACCATGCCCCGTTTGACGAACTGCTCCTTGACGTAGTCGCGGACCAGCTCCTTCTGCTGACTCAGTTTCAGCTCGGTGGGCAGGGCCACCCGGATCTCGCGGGCCACCCGTGAGTTTATTCGGTTTTCCGAGGCCTCGACTTCGTTCCAAAGCCGGGAGCGGTCCTGGACCCACTCGGGCGAATCGTCCGGGGCCATGATCTCCGAATGCTCCACGGCCTTGCTCTCGTAGCTGAAGGTCAGGCCCGTTCGCTCGTCGTAGATCTTTTCGCCGGCGCGATATGCAGCAGCCGCCACGGCGCTCCGGCCTTGACCGCGCGAGATCGGCTGGAGCGACATGTGGTAGATAGCCATTTGTTCGAACTAGCCTTTTCCTGTTCGAGGTTTTTTCATCTGGGGCACTCACAAACTGCGAAGCAGTTTGTGGAAGTGCGCCCTCCAAAACAGCCTTCGGCTTTCCGGGACCGGATCTGACTCAAAGAGCTATCCTACCTCATACTACATTATCCGACACTTGTCAAGCCCTATTTTCCAGGAATCCAGCAAGGCCAGCGCTTCGCTGACGCTCCGCGCTGCTGTTTTTTGCAGCCCGCTATCGCGGGCCGCCTTCCCCGCCCCCCGCCCCCGGAAAAGGCAAAGGCTCACGCGAGTATCTCGCCTTGTTCGCCCTCGCCCTCTAACGGCAACCGCTCGCGCGGACCGAATGACTACCCCCCTCCTCCCTTGCCAGTGCCCTCGCCATCTCCCTCGCCATCTCCCCCGCACTCCACTCCGTGCCCGTACACGTGCCCGGCTTCTCTCCCCATCCCTAGAACGCGAACGCACCCGGCTTTTCTCATCTCCTCCCCTGCCCTGCCCTTGATCCCCTCAAAGGCAAAGTCTCACGTGGGCCGCTCGCCTCCCCTGGCTCACAAATCAAAAAATCTCGCGCGGGCTTGACGGTCGCTCCCCTGCCCTGCTACCTTCTCCGTCAAGATCGAACCGGGAGGCACGCGATGAGCAAGGCGCTGATCAAGCTCAAGTCGAAGCAGGAGGCCCTGGAGAAACGCGAAAAGGCCATGAAGGAGAAGCTCAAGAAAGACAAGAAAAGGCTCCAGGCGCGGATTCAGAAGGTGGAGTCCGCCGAGAAAAGGCGGGAGAGAAAGCGAGACACCCGCAAGAAGATCCTGATCGGAGCCTGGGTCCTGGCGCAGATTGAATCCGACAGAAAGATCAACCTGGACGGCGAAAAAGCGCTCATGAAGGAGCTGGAAAAGTTCCTGACACGGAAGATCGACCTGGAGATTTTCGGCATGGAAACCAAGTAGCCAACTCCGGGATCACGCATGAGAAAAGTACTCTGCGCCATTCTCTTCCTGTCGTTTTTTGCTTCGAAATCCAATGCTGGACAGTACTCCTGGGGAGTTCGAATGATCCCGGTTGTCCATCACAAACACAAGGACATCGAGTTCTGGGACATCGAGCTTTCACGCGTACAAATGCAACAGATTTCGACCGGGAAAGTCGAGACGCTTGTGACCAGAAAGCTGACCCGGCACACGTTCACGTGCACAGGAAGGGCATTCCTGGAGCTTCGCACGATGGAACATGAGATCGAAGTCCTCCGACTGGACAAGAAATCGCACGAGATCTCGTTCATTTTCTGGAAGCCTGCCGACGAAAAACAGAAGACACAATGCCTCTTCAAGGGGGCCATGGCTGACTGGAAATTCGTCCTGAAATCTCTCGAATGCAGGGACCTTCAGACAGGAAAGGTCAACTTTTCGCTGGCCCCTGCCCCAGCCTCGGAGCTGAGTTTTCACGACCCAGAGTACGGAAAAATGAAGGTCAACGCCAGGACAATGGACAGAACTTCACCGGAATAAACCGCCAAATTCTTCGGTTTGTCGTCGAAATGTCTTAGAAATACGGATCGAATAGGGGACTGGTTTCGCTTACGTCGACCCTCGTCCTGCCTTCTGCAGGATCAAACGAACAGTTCGGCGGACCTCCTCAGGCTCGCGCGCCAGCGCCTTCTCCTCCCCTTGTTGCACCACCTCTACGGCGAGCCGGACCGGTCGGAGTACGTCCGCATGCTCGGCCGGCAGCGACGCCTCCAACTTGGGCATCCACTCGCCGGCCTTTTCGGGATCCGAGGATTCAAGTAAGCGGATAGCGAGCCTGAACAACGTATCCCGTGCTGCAATCGGGCAGCTCTCCCCAAGGGAGCTTACCAGGCTGAGAGATCGTGTCACTAGTTCCACATCCCAGTCCGACTGCTCGGCCCACTTCACGACTCGAGAGAGCAACTCGGCCGCGTGGCCTTCTCCTCCAAGGCCCCGGATGGCATCCACGGCGCCCTCTATTTTTTCTATCGCGAGATCGAATTGTTCATTCGATGCGTGGTGTTCCCCTCGTAAAACTGCGATGATGACATGGCCCAACAAATTGTCTGTGCCTGCTAGAGCCTGCTCAGCCGCAGAAACGACTGCATCAAACTCCCCGGGCTCAGCAATCTCAGGTGCCAAGTGCAGGACAAATGCGAGAGCCATCACGACCTCGGCGTCATCCGGGTGCTCTCCTCGGAGGCTGCGCAGCTCGTCGAGCAGGGCGTCGCGTCGCGGCAGGTCCTCCTCTTCCTTTGCTTGGTCGAGCGTGATGAAAAGCCCCCTCGCGAGCTGCTTGCGGACATCGACGTCATCCGGGTGCTCGCCTCGGAGGCTGCGAAACTCGTCTAGCAGGGCATCGCGTCTCGGCAAGACCTCCTCTTCCTTTGCTTGGTTGAGCGTGCTGAAGAGCCCCATGGCGAGATTCTGGCGGACCTTGGCGTCATCCGGGTGCTCGCCTCGGAGGCTGCGCAGCTCGTCTAGCAGGGCGTCGCGTCTCGGCAGGTCCTCCTCTTCCTTTGCTTGGTTGAGCGTGTTGAAGAGCCCCATGGCGAGATTCTGGCGGACCTCGGCGTCATCCGGGTGCTCGCCTCGGAAGCTGCGCAGCTCGTCTAGCAGGGCGTCGCGTCGCGGCAGGTCCTCCTCTTCCTTAGC
>SDBT01013231.1_pt1 | contig 13239 bp, 19 predicted proteins | sample 2277101 | NCBI WGS metagenome assembly SDBT01 (sample SAMN10404973, study PRJNA504765) | marine sediment metagenome | isolation source: marine sediment core GS10_PC15, 103 cmbsf | place: Arctic Ocean: Southern Knipovich Ridge | collected 2010 | reverse complement strand
CCATTACGGAGATCCTCATTAGTATAATAGTTATGATCCATTTATTTCTTAATCTCCATGACCTTTCATATTATTCATTAACATCAAAAATTCGTTTCTAAGCATTGCCGCATCTCTAAATTCTCCTCGCATAACAGAAGTTGTCATATCGCCTTCATGTTCACGAACTCCGCGGTGCGTCATACAAAAATGAGTTGCTTTAATTACAACAGCCAATCCTTTTGGAGCCGTCACCTTTTCGATTTCATCAGCAATCTGTTCAGTCATTTCTTCTTGAATTTGCGGTCTACTTGCCACCCAGTCAACGATACGATTAAATTTAGATAATCCAATAACGTTTTCTCCTGGCTGTACACCAATCCAGCAATTACCAACAATCGGCATCATGTGATGAGAACATGTTGATCGAACTGTTATCGGACCACTAATATACATTTGGTCATAACCAACATTTGGAAAGTCGGTTATTCGTGGACGTTCTACAAATCTTCCATGAAAGATTTCTTGAACAAACATTTTAGCAACCCGCTCGGCAGTTCGTTTAGTATTCCAATCATTATCTGTATCAATAACTAAACTAGTAAGAACTGATTGAAAATTTTCTGCTATTTCTTTCTCTAATAATTCTAATTCTCCATCATTAATATATGCTGATATATTATCATTGGCATTAAATCGTATCGGATCATCAATTTTAGTGGTAGCATTTATATGAATTATTCTGTTTCTTATTGTTTCACTAATAGACATTATTTTTCCTTATTGTATTGTCATTATCCAATTGAGCTGAACAGTTTTAAACGGTCCATCTTTTCGAGCCAATTCATTGCTTATTCTTTTAGTATCCTCGCACGAAACATCAATAAAACCTAAAATCATTCTAGGACCTAAATTTTGCTTAATAGTAATATTATATTCATTTAAAACAGGAGTTATATCTTCTAATGTGTCATTAGTCTTCAAAATAATTATCAAATCGCCACGAACAAAGCTATCGCATATTTCTAGTCCTGTTGTTTGGGCTTGAACCGTCGTTAAATTGTTAACTAACATTAACAACGGTAATAGCATTAGTATACATAAAAATTTTTTCATTATTTTTCCTTATTGTATTTGTAGTAATAATAGCAGAATTACTTGGCTTCAGTCAATAACTTATCCATCATTACTCCTGGATACATAAAATTTTCTACAATAGATTGAACTTGATCTTTCAATTCATTTTGATGTATCTCATCATATCTGTCCATTAAATTAACTATAAACTTAACCAATTTCCTGCGATGCTTAACGTATAACTTCCAATTTTCAGTCCATTCACTTGGATACTTAAACATATCTTGATACATTTCTTGATAGCTTGCTCGATTTGGTTGTACCGGAATACAACCATGAACCAATCCTTCCATTTGACCTATGCCAAGATTTTCATGTAATGAACAACTAAACACCATTTTTGATTGAGCAAAAACTTTATATAAATCATCCTTGCTAAAGTCATTTTTTTGAGTAATAACATAATGCCATTCATCAGGCAAACGATTAACTAAATCTTCAAAAATTTTAGGCTGTTTGTCTTCGTTTAATCGATGTGGAAACACAATAAGATTTTCTCTGTCTGTATTATCAAAATAATCTCTTCCACTATGACAGGCTTCAACATGGAGTTGACCAGATACGAATGTTTTTTTATGATATATTTTCTGAATTTTTAAGTTCTTTAAAAACATTTGTCGATGAAAATCAGTAGCAAAATAGTTATAATCTATCGCATGAAACCAAGCTCGTTCCTGATGATTAGGCCAAGTTTTTTCCATCTTCAAACCCAAAATGTCAGTGGGATCATATGCGCCTGCGTGCCAAATACCATGTAATTCAACAGGAATGTCCATTAAATCACTCATGTATTTTATTGCTGTCACTACAAAATTCCAAGCGTCAGTAATAAGAAACTTATCGCCCGCTTCAATTTTTCCTTCCGAAAATAGTCGAGAAATAGTCATAATCTGTGACGCTTTATAATGATTGGTCATACCAAAATCTAAAAAGGCGCCATCAGTTGTTGTATCTTCTATTTCAAGTCCAGCAATAGTTCTAACTTTAGCGGATCTTTTTCTTTTGGATCCCTCATTAGCTATTACAGCTGGCATCTGATCAAACCATTGTTTTGTATATCTGGAATCAAGTGGCTCAATAGGCACAATCCAAATTGTTGTCATTCATCCATTCCTTCTTTTATTCTACCGTATTTGTCTTCAAGGCGAACAATATCATCTTCACCAAAATAACTTCCGATTTGAACTTCAAAAACTACTGTTTCTGTATCAGCAAGTATCTTGTGTATATTTCCTTGTGCTATTTCAAAGGTATCACCTGAAGCATAGCTAAATTCTTTTTTATCAGAGTCTTTTGCATAATTTATTACAATACCTTTTCCACTGACAATATACCAAATCTCACTACGATGATTATGATATTGTAAGCTAATGCTTTGATCACGGAAAACAGTTAATTTTTTAACTTTATATAAATCAGTATCGCTGATTACTTTAAATGTTCCCCACGGACGTATATTCATTTTTTATCCCTTATTATGACCATCTTATTTTAAATGCCATTGCATCATGCGCTGATTCAAAATCAAAAAGCCATATACCATATGGGTTTCTTAAATAACAAGTAGCCCATTGATGATCCATATTATTCTTTAACCATTTTTTTACATCTTCATATTCATCACGGAGTTCAAACCAATTTTCGGTTATTGCTCTATATTTGAAGAACCATTCATCATTAACATGTCCCTCCCAAGATGCATTTTTAGCTGGTCCAAGATTCTCTTTTTTTTCATCATACCATGAATAAAAATTGTCGCTACTAAAAATTAACATTCATTTTATTTACCTTTTATTGACGAAGAGGACCTGGTTTCCGAAGATCAAAAACATATTCTGTATACGCACCATTTTCTCCATCTTCCGAAACTTCAATCCAAACATCTCTATTTGGATAGCGTCCTGTGATAACTATATTTAGGTCATCACTGATCATTTCACAGCTCTTATGGTTCAAATCGATTGTTTTTTCAGTATAAAGATTTTCAAGCCAACGTTTGAATTGAATAAATTCTAATTCTCTATCATCATGAAACACTTGAATCCATACTGTAAAGTGAAACATATGTCGATGGGCATGGCCCAAAAAGCTTACATCATATTCATCGTTAGTAGCTAGTGCTGGATCTGTATCCGAGCCAGGATATAAATGTATACCTTCTTTCTGGAAGGTAACAAAAATCATTCTTTTATTAATCATCGTCTATTCCTTCATCTTTTATAATATCTTCTAAAGCACCATCTGTTTGTTGTGCTTTCATTCCTAATATATTTTCCAGATCTCGCAAATATCGTTTCATTGCCTGATCGGAAAAGTTTGCTCGTATTATTTGTTCAATAGCATTCTTTCCTTTGGACACCAATGGTGGTAAAAATTCTGTTATAGCAGCATCACCTTGAAAATATATTTTGTATGCTTCCTGAATTGCACGGATATGTTGTTCAACATTCATGTTCATAATATAAACATAACTTGTGCCATCCCAATATGACTTCGTTGTATCATCTTTACCATCTTTATAGCAAATATCCTTAACCAGAAGCATGTCGCCAAGAGTTGTATCTTCTCGAATTATATCGTCTCTATAGGTGTCGCCACCATCAAATAGCATTGAATATGTACTATCATTCCGAACACTAATAACTTTATTTGCTTTATGATACTCATGCCATTTAAGTCCAGGATCATATGTTTTTAATATTCGAACTCGCTTTCCAGTATCATCCCTTTCAGGAGAACTATACCAACGTGCTCCTGAATCGTCAGTTTCAATATATCTTTTATCAGGCAATGTCTCCATTGCATAAGTCATCTTTTTTCGATTCACTGTATAATTGCCGTATCCTTTTCCTTTAGCTGTACATACAAACGGGGAGGCGGCATCATAGGTGATAATAATATTTGGATTATAGTTGTTTCTTAATTCTGTCTGTACAGCAGTATAAAGCAAACCTGCTGAAACTCTGCTAATGCCCAAGAAATGAATCAATAAATTCTCATCTTTGTTTTCTAAAAATCCATCCTTAGCCATAATTTTAAATCGTTTCATTAACATTTGAAAATCAAATTTTAAATTACCAGGAATGGCCCAGCCTTCAAAAGCTCTATCTCCAAATGGAATATGATCATCTTTATCTATTTCAAAGAAACCGATTTTTTTACTGCCATACCGACGAATTTCTTCATTATATGCATCCTTAACATCAGCCATTGTTGCCTCTGGAATACTAAAATATTTGACAACATTATACCAAATATCGTTTTCACCAGTACCGTCTTTTAGAATATCTCTTCCTTGTAGTACATTTAATAATTTGGTTTTTTCTGGATCTCGATGTTTAATAAAGTATGCATTATTTTTTACTGTATACTCTAAGCATTTGTAAAAACGTTCACCATCAGAATAACCAAGTTCTTTTTTTAATATAATATCTTCATTCTTTTCATCTTTTTTAATCTTTCCATCTTTATCAAGATCATAAGTAATAAAATAAGGAGGATATTTTTTATAGATAATACTCTTCGGATTTTTACAGCTTGTAGTCGGAATATCAAGAATCATGCTAAAGTCAGCAGTATGTTCCATCCATTTTAAGATCTTATGGCGTAAAGAAGCTGGCTGGGCCTCCATGTCATCGATGTTGCCAATATCTCCTTTCAATACACCCGTAGAAAGTTGATAACCTCCTGAATCAGCAAGTACAAAAGTACGATTCTTATTGCGTTTTTGAATCATTGATTCTTGAATATCAGTTTTTGTTAGATCTAACTGAGCATGGCCAGCAGAATACAGCACCCAAGGATACCAGAACATACCCTTAACTGGATCTAATAAATCTAACTGTTTAATGGAGGTCATACCGGCTGGACCGTTGCCTTTACGCACAGTCGAATCGTCTTTACTGACATGCTTTGCATAAAGGCTACTAATACTAGGTAGGAATAATGCGCCATCTCCATTTGGAGTTGCGTAGTCTACTTTATATTTTTTTGTCTTTTTAATTGCACTATGAATTTTTTTAATATCTAACTTTTCGGCCATTTATTTTTATTTCTTTTTCTTTGTCGCCTTCTTAACGGTCTTCTTTGTTGTCTTTGAGGGCTTTTTTGTTGTTGCCGTCTTAGCGGTCTTTTTTATGACTTTGTTTTTTAAATGTATTGGTTTTATATCCTTGACATTATCACAAACACCAAGAGCTTTTGCCTTGGTAGCTGTTAGCCATACATCATGTGGCGGCAATAAATGCTCCCGAATCTCTTCTAATGATAATCCTGTAGTTCTTTTGTAATGTCTTAAAACCATTTCTGTTAAGGCATCAAATTCATCTTGGGCGGCAACAAGTTCATGTTCTTTACCCCATGATCCACCAGCATATTGATGGCTTAAAATCATACAGTTTGGAGTTAATGTCCGATGGCCTTTCTCGCCCGAAATAAAAATCTGCAAACCCATGCTTGCAATCATTCCAATACCAACTGTACGAATTGGAATACGGCTGCCCATCATAATATCAATTAAAGCAAATCCATCCGTACAATATCCACCTGGACTATTAACAATCATTGTTATGTGGTCCCAATGACAATCAGGATCAAGATTTGCTTCCAAAATAAATCGTATTGCATCTCCAACAGAACCACTATTTACATCATCATTGAAAAAATAAACTCCATGATCGCCTAATGATTTGTCAGGAGCAGAAAGTTTATCATCATCAACATCACCATCTTTTATTTTTTTAATCTTATCACGAAGTTTTTCACTTCCACTTTTTGCGATAGCTTGTTTGTTTAACATTGTTTACCTCGCCTTTGCTGGCATAATATAATTATATTCTCCTAATCCAGTATTTAGAGTGATTTGAAGAGCTCCTTTATCAAGAAAACTCATTGTACATTCTGCTTGATCAGCAAACTTAAGAATAGTTAAAACTTTTCCAATATCCCAGATCCAAGGCTTAGACAATTCACCATCAATATCAGTAGCAAATTCCATCTCTCCTAATAATCCGTCATCACCAAAAGTTAAAAACAAAATATCATCTTCAGTTTTCACACCAAATGAACTTTCAAATCCAATAGCTGCTTGTTGAGCCAGCATATCAATTGCTTGCTTAGTAGGTTTAACCACTACGTCCCAATCAGCACCAACAAAGTTATATTGGTCTGGAATCATTCTTCTATCAACCACACGATATGAATTCTTTACCCTTGGTGATTTTCTCACAAAATGTAATTCTTCAATCATATTTTCTTCTATATCTTCATAAACTGTGCTTCCATCTGGTCCAGTTAATGTGGATCCATCTGGATTTTTAACTTCAATTGAATAGGTTTGGTCTTTTCTTACAATAGAAACATCATCAGTCTTTTCTCGATATAGATTAACATATCCGCTAAGCCATGTAAGATTGCTTAATCCGCAAACTCCATGCAATTCAGGTATTTCTTTATTAAATTTACCTTTTAGGACTATTGATTTTTCAGTATCCATACCTTCGATTTGAATGTTACCATCATCATCTCCAGTAATCTTTAAGACATCCATGTCTAATCCTGAAGTGTGTTTTACTAAATCTCTCAAATAGTTCAGCATTTTCTTTTTCCTTTTTCAAAAACCATAAGCTACTATAGCATCGTTGTATTATAAAAGCAATTTATATTTAAATAATAAGTTCTATAATGTAAATAAATCGCCAAAAGTTGTATCTTCTTCTGGTCTATTAAAGTTCCATTTAAGAACTCCAACCAAGTTATCTAGTTTGCTATCAATAAGTGCTTCTTCCATAGCATTATGATCAAATGGTAATTCTTTAAACCAATCTGGCAATTGTTCTTGATCAGCTGGATAAGCTACACTGGTATAGTTTAATGGATGATCTAAAATTTTACAAACTACGACTTTAAATCCATCTTGAATTTCCATACTATAATTATCAGTATACAGCTTACGTAGCTTATTCCAATTCATTGAAGCCCGTTGATGGCCAGCCATAGCAACCCGACCAAGCTTCTCTTCGAGCTCAACTTTTTTAGTTAGCCCGTTAACTCTTTTTGGTGTTCCTTTTTCCCATCCATTCCAGCTTCTAAAATGTATGCGAAATTCTCTAACATATTCTTTTATAGATTCTTCGCTTTCGCCTCTCAGTGTTTTTGTCAATACATTTTCTAAAAACACCTGGATAGATTTTGGTGTATCTGCTCGTTTAAGATCAACACCCATAGCTTTGATTTTACCTGGGCTACCATCTATATCAAATCGTCTACCTTCAATGTCATATGATAGTAATGCATAACGCTTTTTCTTAATAAAGAGTCCTTTACTTGCACATACTTCACGACCCGCTTGAATGATAAGAGCATTTTCACGTGTCGTGTTAAAGGCTCCAATCATAAAGTCAGTAAATGAATCATTCATTTCCTCAGATGCAGTATCATATAATTCGAGAACATTGTCCTTTGTCCATTCAAAATCAGTATCTTTTAGAACTGGATAAGCTGAGAAGTAAGCGGAGTCAGTATCACCATAGATTATTGAGTCGCCTGTGTGAGAATACTCGCCCGTAAAAGTTTCATTTATCTTACTAATCATATGTTTAGTAATACAACGACCAGTCAACGTCACAGATTGGCCAAGACGTTGATCAAAGAACCTACAATGAGGATTAAGCAAGGCACCATACAGACTGTTAAGCAAAATCTTCTTAATTAATTGACGCTGATCCAAAAAGGCGACCCGTTTCTTCAGCTTTGCTTGTTTGGCTTTGCTTTTTGTTTTTTCCAGTTCCTCAAATGTTTCAGCGGCTTCTTTTCTTATCTCAACTCGTTCCCCATACCATCTTTCAAGCAATCCTGGAATAATACCTTTTATGTCAGTTCTAAACAAAGTGCCATTTGCACTTAAACAAAGATTGGATTCTGAATTGAAGATAATACCATGCCAATCATTACCGGATTGAGTCATAAAGGATCCATCTTCCAAATCTAATGTTAATAAATCATCTGATTTCTCCATAACCTTTTGGTATTCGATAACACCAAAAAAGTCACCCCACGCATCGCTACCAGTCATTCTTTTACTTGCGGCAAATTTATCCTTAATAGCTTGCATAGTTCGATCAAGTCTAAACTGACCCATGATAGTTTCAGGACTCATATTTAATGATCGAATAACTGATGGATATAGTGAGTTAATATCTACACTTCCAACCCAATCATGCATGCCAGTTTTTGGAGTAGCAACATAAGCACCAGCAACAGAGGAAGCATCAGAATCACCTCTCTTTTTTCTTGGTGCGATCAAACCTTTATCATGAATTTCATTTACAATTGCCTGTTCAATTAAAACAACAGACCCTAAAGTTGTATTCAATAGTACACAATTTTCATGAGCCAACCCATTGGACATATTAATAAAATCATTTTTGTCGTCAATCTTAACCAACAACATTGTATCTTGTCTATTATAATCAATAAACGTTTTATAATCATATTTGTATAATCGGTCTAAGCTGCCTTCATATGAAATTTTCCTTTCACCTACTTCATATTCAGCAACTGAGTCTAAACTATATGAATGCAATTCATGATAAGTATGCTTACGATATAGATCCAAATAATCTAAATGTACCCTACCATGCAATTCATATGCAATTTGCTCTTTGCCATACATCTCAAAGGTTCGTTTGCTTGGATATTGATTCCAAAGACAAAACTTTTTCGTAGCATCTTTGTTCTTTATTTTCTCTAATCGTCTTACCATATAAGGTATATCGAAAGTAGTGCTGTTCCAGCCACTTAAAACGTCAGCATCTTCAAATGCTTCAAATGATTTTTCAAAAAGCTCTTCTTCATTTACACATAATGTTGTGTTTTCAAACTGATCACAAATATCTGCAGCCTCATCCCAATCAATAGTATCTGGTTTGAGGGTAAAAGTTAAAAGTTTTTGTGTCCACATTTGGTATATTGAAATAGCATTGATAGCACAATATGGATCTTCTGGTGAGGAGAAACCTCTAGCTGGATCAAAATCCACTTCAATATCAAAAAACGCAACATGTAAAACCGGTGACTCAGCACCGCTATAGTTTGTTTCAAGATATCGAAAAACTGGATTTATGTCAGATTCAAACAAACTATCATCACGAGCAGTTTGTCTTTCCTTTTGAAAAGTTTTGTAGCTGTTGGTATCATAACGCAACACTGGATCGCCATAGATTGATGTACAATCTCCCTGAGCGTGTTTAGTATAAAATGTATATTTTGCGGAAACTTTTTGGAAAATTCTTTTGCCGTTTACTCTTTCTACGACATGAATCTTATCTCCAATTTTCATGGCATCTACGTAAGTCATATTCTTCCTTAATTTTTGCCTTAAGTGGCTTTCTTTTTCACGGTTGCTTTAGCGTAGCAACCAACGCTTATATATTTATCAAATTTTGCCAGCAGCGTGCAACAAAATCTCTACTTCACTCATTTCTGTTTGTGCTGCTTCAATAGCATTTTCTTTTTTCTGCTTATGAGCTAATTTGATTGCTTTATTGATCACCTTTGGTTTTATATCAAGCTCTTCTGAAAGACCTTTAACATACTCTGCCATGCTTTCCTTCAAATCATCAATCTCTTGTAGGACCTGTTCACCGGAAGCAATTGTGGTTTTAATTTTTGATGTTTCATCTGGGGTTAGACTGTCTAAACTCATAGAAATAATCCTTTATATTATAACTTTATTATCGCTATACTATAAAGGATTAAGTAAAAGTCGTCAATATTTATTTTAGTTGCTTTTTGATTTCAGCAGATGTGAGCTCCCAAAAAGTATCATTCTTTATATTCTCGACACTACTTTCAAGGAAGATGAGAACACCTCGATATTCTTTACCGGAGGCGATTATCTCTTCCTTTTCTGCCTTTTCCCGTATTATTCTCCGCTCAATATAAACTAAATATCCTTCACGGGTATCTAGCTTCCTTTCCAGTTCATGACGTTGCTCTTTTGTAAGTTGAGGTTTTTTCTGCTTTTTCTCTGCCATCATAATTCTCCACGGTCTCTTAATGAATCAAAAGTTTTCCGTAAACTTGAAATCGCAGCATCCTTACTAGCACCATAGCCACAATATCCATGTCCATCTTTGTAATCGTTGCTGGAAACATACCAGACGGTTCTTCCTTTTATATCTTTTTTGCCCTCCCAAAATTTATAACCTCGTTTGAATTCCTCAAACGTCATTGGCTTTTCTTTTTTAGTTGGGTCGCATCTTTTAAGCCATGTATATTGTTCTTTAGTTGGTTCATTTTGGTTTAGCATTTTGATTGAATAATACGATCTTCCTCGGCTTACTACAATATAATCCTTATAATTGTATTGTATCGATATTTCAAACGGCATTGTTTTGAACTTTCTCATAAAACGGAGAGCAAAATTCATTGTAGCGAAAGAAAAACGAATACCCTTATCAGTTGGATAAGAGTTTGGATACCAATGCCAAAAATCAGCATTGCGTTTCATTATTTCTCTCCTTGACCAGAAGTAATGAGCTTGTGTGTCATTGCAAATTCATCCCAAGCTTCCTTTATATTTGGATTATCACTCCATTTTGGTTCCCAATGTCTACAGAAATCATCCGAATAAACTGTTGCAAACCCCCATCTGTCTCCAAGTTTTCGCATTTCATAATAGCATCTTCCACTACCACTTTTACTATGGTGGTATTCACAATTCTTACACATTCGTTGTTCCATCACTGTTCTCCTTCGTCCTCTCCAGAAGTGATAAGCTTTCGTACTAATACAAATTCTCTCCAAGCTTCTCTAAGTACTGGATTATCATGCCATCTTGGTTCCCATTTTGAGCAAAAAGAATTTTCTGACACTATGGGAACTTGGCCATGATCATACTCATCCACCGTCAGAGGAGGATTAAAATAACATCTTCCACTACGATTAGGTTCTTTAAAATAATATTCACAGTCCTTACATTTGCGTCTTTCTCGTAAATATAAAGCCATCACTTTCCTTTTATGTTGCTAATTTTACAGTTGCTTGAAACAATTCCCATGCTTCCGCAATCACAGGATTATCATCCCATTTTGGTTCCCATTTTGAGCAATAACTGTCCTTATCTACTTGTGGAAATTTTCCAGATTGATGGTCTCCAGAGATCATTGGAGGATTATATCGACAATAAGTTGAATATGTGGCCGAGTTATCAAAATATTCACAGCCCTCACACCTGCGTCTTTCTCGTACATATAAAGCCATCACTTCCCTTTCATTTTAAGCCAATTCTGTGTTGCCCCTCCAATATAAGGAGCCTCAGGATCCTTAACCACACAGGATCCAAAGTCCTGCATTTTATCTCTATCTGCTTCAATATCAAGATCTACCATCAACTTTGGCAAAACATAAACACTGCCATTAGTATGTTCTTGGAAAAATCCTTGTAGCTCAACCAAGCCGTCGTGGCGATCCATTTGCGTCATTGGACAAATACCAGCTTCAAAATCTTCTAATGGAAGCAAATCAAATAACGCATAACAGTTTGCTTTCTGCCCTTGAAAATCCTGATTTACGATCATACCATCCAGGACTAAACTAACTGGTATCGAAGGAAATAGCTCTTCTAAACCCTTGATAATATTAGCAAAGTCATTAGTTTCTTTGCCTTTCTTTGTAAACATACGTATTGTTTTGACGTTAATATCCAGTACAGTGATGAGGCGAGTTCCCGATAAAAGTGGATCAATCGCCTTTTTTCCTGAAATGTCTTTTGCTATATCAGCAGTTTGTATAGCCCAAATAGGCGTTAAATATTGACGTGCGTCGCCATCCATCTCTTGTAAAACTTTATTAACCGTGGTTTCTTTTACACCACATTTCATGTCTTTTAATAAAATTGGGCGATAAAAATGGTTCCAATCATCAATGCAAGCCACATTAGCTGCTAAATGAAATACTTGTTTGGCAGTTTCTCCTTCGATTTCTTTTGATTCCAATTTATGAATCATTGCTAAAAATTCATTCCAGTTGAATGTTTCACTTGATTCTTGAAGTTCTGCTTCAGTAAAATCACCTTCAATAACTGGAACTTTTTTAATACCAAATATTCTAATTTTATTGTAAGCTAGCTGAAATCCTTCAAAAAATTCAACACAACCTTCAACAGCCGCCTCACGTATAATGGCTTTTTTCTCATTTGAACTGTCTGTATTAGCTAATCGTTTTATATATTTTGTTGCTTCAAGCATCTTTTTCCTTTTCAACAAGATAAGGCTCACTTGGTCGAATATAATAATCTGGAACGTGATCATCTGGATATTTTTTCCAGTGTTCTACAATCGCGGTCTTAGCTTCTTCTAACGTATCGTAATCAGAATGTCCTGCAGAGCTCTGACCCCAACCACGTTCGCTTTCTGTCCAATCAATTCTATATACAGCATCTACCATAACTATGCCTCCTTATCTAAATAGTTAAGCATTTCGTCATATGCATCTAACATTTTTTGTCGTTCAGCAGCTTTGTCTCGATAAAAATCCGGCAGATATTTCCACCCACGGCTGCGTAATTCATTCAATCGTTTTCTTTTCACGATATGGAGTTTAGGAATAAATGGTCCTTCTTTCTTTGACTCTTTACCATTTATTACACAAACATCATCTTCAGGATCAGCACGGAAAGGCGAAGGTATTTTAACTGGTTTAGCCTTCGCCGTTTCCGTTTTCCTTTTCTTCGCCATCTAAATTATTCCATTACATCAAATCATCAGAATATGCAAAACCCAAATCAATGAGTTCTTGTTTGACATCATCCAATGTTCGACTGCCGGCAGAAGATAAGTCGTAAGTGCATTCCATACTTTCATCATCACGGATCCATACTGGCAATACATCATTTAGATCGCCACTTAAATGTTGGTCATAGAACTTATATATGATGGGACTGAAAAACACCCAACCACCATTATCTAATCCGGTTTGGAAACAATATTGCGGTGCTTCAGACCCTTTAGCAGCTTCTTTCACAACAAAAACATCATGCTCTTCATATAGCTCAAAAGCATCTTCTTCCAAATATTGATCATTAGGCCGCAACTCCATGAACATGTATAATTCCCACATCAT
>SDBT01013230.1_pt1 | contig 13239 bp, 7 predicted proteins | sample 2277101 | NCBI WGS metagenome assembly SDBT01 (sample SAMN10404973, study PRJNA504765) | marine sediment metagenome | isolation source: marine sediment core GS10_PC15, 103 cmbsf | place: Arctic Ocean: Southern Knipovich Ridge | collected 2010 | reverse complement strand
CAGCCACCCATCTTTGCGCACAAACTTCGCCGAGTCGTTCCCCATCGTCGCGCCACGCTCGTATCATGTCCAAACACCGCCCAAAATTCCAAAATCCCACGGCTGGTGAGAAATGCGGGTTAGTTGCCTTTCGCTCCGCGAAAGAACGCTACTTTCGCGGAGCGAAAGGCGACTTTGTTCTTGCGTTGTCCTTTAGGGTAATGCGAGTCCTTCGAGGATCGAGGCATAGGGTGCGAACATTATCAGGGCGTAGACCAACACGACACTGCCGCCGACCAACACGGTCAAAGCGACCGGCAGGAAGATGCGGGCAAACTCGGCCTGGCGGAGGGCCCGGCGACGATACGTGCGGGCCGCGCTGCGAAGCGCCGGCAGCAAGGCGCCCTTTCGTTGGCCGGCCGCCATCAGCCAGCAGAGCAGCGGGGGGAATTCCGCCTGCCGCAGACTTTGCCGGATAGTATCGCCCGACGACTGGTCGCCCGGCGGTGTACCTTGCCGCAAGGTTTCGGCCAGTCGGATGGCGGCCGCTTGGAGTCGCTCGCCGCCGGCCGCCTCTGCCGCCAGCACGACGCCTTCATGGAGCGGCACGCGATTTTCGATCAACATGGCGAGGATGTCGACGTAGGTGGCAGTTCGCGACCATCGCATGGCCGGTCCCATCCACGGCAGCCATCCAAAGAGTCGGCCGGCCAGACGGGGTTCGATCGAGGTTGCCCGGCGGGCGCTGAGCCAGTAAACGCCGCAGACGACGACCGCCGCGATCGGCACGACGGGCCCCCACCATGCGGCCCAACGACCGCACTCGACCATCCAGACGAGCATCCACGGGCCGGCCACGTCCAACCGCTCCACCGGCTCGAGCAGATTCGGTGCCAGCTTGGCGGTGAAGAAGGCCAGAAAGGTCCAGGCCAACGCGAGCACGACGACCGGGTAGATCGCCGCGGTGATCACCGTCCGCCGGGTTTCCGCCATGTTGCGAACGGACGCGGAGAGGGTCTCCAAAGCGGCCGGCAGCCGACCGGCCCTTATCCCGGCCGCAACTACTGCCCGATAGACGGGCGGCAGCGAGAGCGCCGGATCGGCCAGCACGTCGATCAACGGTTCGCCGCGCTCGCAACGCTGGGCCACGTCGGCGGCAAGGCGTCCGAGGCGTCCCGGCATGTCGTCGCTGAGTTCGGCCAGTCCCTTCTCCAACGGAACGCCCGAGCGGATCAGGGCCGCGATCTCGTCGTTCAAGGCCGTTAGCTCGTCGAGCGAGACGGCGGGCGTTTTGGACGGTTGGGTGGGCATGCGTCACGCTATCTGTAATGCTGTCGTTTCGATCGATATATTACAGGCGGGCCGCCTGTGCTACGGTTTTTTCAGCGGCCGGTCAGGGGAAGCCCATTACGCGGCGGACTTCGGCCGGGGTGGTTAGGCCGGACTCGACGGCCCGGCGGGCGCGCTCCCATCGGGTGGTCATTCCGGCCTGTGTCGCGAGGTCTTCCAGCGTGGCCGTATCGCTGCGGGAAAGGATCGCCCGGCCGAGTTCCGTGCGCTCGGTTACGAGCATCTCGACCAGCAGGAATCGGCCCGCGTATCCGCTGCCGTGGCAGGCCGGACATCCGACCGGCAGCCGGACCCGCTCGACGTCGAACCCCAGGCGGTCGTCCGGATCGCTGCTGTCTCGGGCACAATCGCAGAGCCGGCGCAATAGCCGCTGGCAGAGGATCGCTCGCAGTCCGCTTCGCAACACGTAGGGTTCGATCTCCATGTCGAGCAGTCGGCCGATAGTTTCGGCCGCGCTGCCGGCGTGAAAAGTGCTCAGCAGCAGATGGCCGGTCAAGGAAGCTTGCAGGGCGGCCTCGGCGGTGGGACGGTCGCGAATCTCGCCGACCAGGATTACCTCGGGGTCCTGCCGCATCAGGAACCGCAGGCCGGTGGCCAGATCGAGCCCGGCGGTGGGGCGAACCTGTGACTGCGAAACGCCGGGGACCGACACCTCAATGGGATCTTCCAGCGAGACGAGGTTGCGAGCCCCGCCGGTCTGCCGGGCAAGCTCTCGCAGGCAGGCGTAGGCGGTCGTCGTTTTTCCGCTGCTGGCCGGTCCCGAAACGAGGATCGCCCCAGAAGTCTCGCCGAGCAGGCGTCGCAGCGGCCCGTGGATATCGTCGTGCAGGCCCAGGTCGTCGAGATACTGATAGTGAGCCGAAGTGCCGAACAGCCGGACCACGGCCCGTTCGCCATGGAGCGTGGGGAAGGTGCTCACGCGCATTTCCACGTCGTCTTGCGGCGTGCGGATGCGGCCTTCCTGGGGGCGGTCGGTCTGGTAGGTCAGCAACTCGGCCTTGACCTTCAACCGGGTGACGATGTTGACGGCCACGTCGGGCGGAAAGGCGGCCACCTCGTGCAGGACGCCGTCGATGCGGAACTTGAGGCGAAGCCCGTCGGCGTCAGGCTGCAAGTGCAGATCGCTGGCCCCGGCAGTACGGCCGGCGGCAAGCACCCGGTCGACGACTTCGACGGCGTACTGAGGATCCGCCGGATCGAGTCGGGCGAACTCTTCATCAAAGTAGCGAGACTCCGTTAGCTGCATCGCGGTTCCCCCGGCGGTATCCGGCCCTGGTGGATGCAGCTTATCTTACAATCGGCAGGCGACGATGGCAAGCGGTAGTGTAGGGTGGGTCGAGGTACGAGACCCACGCGGTGCGATAGAGACCGCAATTTCCGGCCTGATTCAATTCTGACCGGTTTCGGGTAACGGCCGCTTGCGGCTTAGCAGTTCATCGCAGGACGCTACGAAGCCGCAAGCGGCAACAGGTGGTCGAAAAAGTGTTGCCCCATCTTGAACCATGCCCAATTTACGCGTGGGTCTCGTACCTCGACCCACCCTACTGCGGCCAAATGGACGAGATCTGCCATACGTCGAGAGATAGCAGCGTGGCGCGGCCACCTTCGGCAAACACTTCTAGGCCCAGGTCGTTGGGGCCCGGATAGACGACTTGCGTGACGCATGCGCGACCGTCGTTGACAAAGACCTCCATCACCGACTTGTCGAGGAAGACGTGGAGTTTCAGACGCCGTGGCTCATTGCCGAGGGGAATTGGAACGTCGGCGCCGCCGATGGTGAGCTTCTCACGATGGTGCCTGACGACCAGTGCGTTGGTGCCGTCCTTGCTACAGCGGAGCTTCAGGCCGAATGCCTTGGCGTCGCCGGGATCAAATTCGGCGACGAGCTCGATCGTGTCTCCGGCGGCGCCGCGGATGACCTTCGACTCATTCGACACCACCACTTCTTTCACGTTCAGGCCCTTGCCGCGGAGCTTCTTCAGTTCGGGCGCGGGCGTCTGAATCAGGTTGTCGTCGCCGTCGAGACTGATGATTCGCGGCAGCGACATGCACCCGTCCCATCCGCGTCCGGTCTTGAAACCGCTGACCCAACCGAATAGCACGCATCGTCCCCGATCGTCGAACAGTACGTTCGTGCCGTAGAATCCTCGGTGGTTCACGCCCCGTCTTTTTGGGCCGTAGACGTAGTCGAGCGTGCCGCCGGTGCCTTCGGTTTCGACGAACGCCATCTTTTCCGGATCGAACGTGCCGACGCGGTAACTGGGCGGATAGGTCGAGCGGAGCAGCACCCACTTGTCTGCCAGCTTGAAGAAATTGGGACATTCGCCCGAGACGCTGTCCATGCGGCCGACGCACTTCCACTCGGTCAGCGTCGGGTTCTGGGCCTCGGCGAGCAGACCGCCACACGACTTGAAGGTGGCGAACGTCCGCCCGGCGACCTTGAAGACAAACGGGTCGCTCCATCCGCCGTTGACGCTGTCCGGCACGCCGTTGGTGCCGGCGGCCAGCAGCGGATTCTCTTTGATCCTCCGCCAGCCAATCAGATCGTCGTCCGTCGCCATGGCCGCCCATTGTTCCCGTTTGCCGAGCTTTGTCGCCTTGTCGTGTTTCGGGACGAAGGTGTAGAAGATCATCGGTGTTCCGTCGGCATTGATTGCAATGGAGCCCGAGTTGCAGCGTCGCTCGCGTTGTGCGGTCAGCGGATGCAGTGCGATCGGAAGATGCCCCCATCGGACAAGGTCCTTGCTGCGTGCGTGGGCCCAACTCGAACCGTCGGCACCCCATCCGTCGCCATAAGGATTGATCTGATAGAAGACGTGGTAGTAGCCCTTATAGAAGATGGCCCCGCAAATATCGTTCATCCATCGCGCCGGCGGGCGGAAATGATAAACGGGGCGAGTGGGATCCTCTCGGCAGGCGGCGATGCCCGCGCGAACCGCCTCCATGGCCTTCGTAATGTTCGGATCGGCGTATTCAGTCTTCTCCGGCCATGCGGGGCCGAACTCTGCGGCAGAGACGACACTCACCACACATAGCACGAACAAAACTGCGTATAAGCCGACCTCGATGATTCGTTTCATCTTCTAGTCCTCGCAAACCAATATCTCAAAGTGAAAGCGATTTGTCCGCCACCGCCGGGTTAACCTCGGCGGAGCGATGATTGACAGCTAACAGTAAACGCGAAACCACCGTTGCACCCCCAGCCGTCCGCCGCCTTCGGCGGCGGACGGCTGGGGGTGCAAAACCGGGGAGAACTCGGCCCTTTCTAGCTATCAATCATCGCTCCACTGGGACGAGCCCAGTGGTGGCGTTTCCATTTCGAGTCAGTAAGTAATAGCCAATATCCCTCCACAACCGGTACGATGGGCCTCCGAGCCCGTCACAATCAGGCAGCTATTTGCCGGCATGTCGGAGCACGAACGGCTCGAACAGCCCGTAGCCGATCGTGTCGTATTTCTCGCCGGGCGGCGGGCCGACGGCGGGGGCACGATCGAAAATCTGAGGTGAAGCAAACCCCCGTATCTCGCCCGCATGGTGAGGCCCGAGTGTGTTCTTCAGCGTACCGATCACCAAAATCTGGATCGTGTTGGCGCCGGGTCGGATCCGCTCGGTTACGTCGCATTGCCATGGCCGATAGCCGATGTGTCCGGCCAATTTGCCGTTGACGATCACCTTGGCGACGCTTCCATACCAGGCCGGCATCTCGACGCGATACGTGCCCGAGGGCTTGGGCACGTCAAAACGTTGCGAGTAGGCAACTCCGGCCGCATAGAACGGATGGCCCTGCCGGTTCCAGCCCGTGGCGAGTTTCAATGTTGCGTCTGGCCCGACGACAAAACCCGAGTCGGCCGGCTCCAACGTGAACTGGCCCAACAGATAGGCCGGTTCGAGTTCGTGATACACGGTGAAGGGACGGGCACGGATCGCGACCGCGTTTTCGCCAACTCGGGCCGCCGCGGCGAGGTCGATTCGGCCGAACGATCGATCGAGCCACCAGGCGTCTTTTTTGGCCGTCACGGGCGTGCCGTTGCAGGTGATCGCGTACAGGTCCGGTCGCTCGATGACGATCTGAAGCTCTTTGGGCACCTCGCTCTTGACGGTAAACCGATACGTGGCCTCAAATCCGCTGTCCGGCGGGAAGGTCTTCTTCAGATGTTCATCGCGAAACTGAATCGCGTGGAACCATGGGTTTTTCTCGAATCCGTGCTTGGAGAATACGAACTGCGACGCTTGGCGGCAGTGGGCGCCCTTCTTCGTTTCGTCGCCGACGGTAACGTCCACGTAGTCGAGCGTGAGCACGTTGGGTTCGATACGGCGAATCTGCATGGGCCCGACGGACGGGACCGTTTTCGTCTTGTGGGCAACGGCCGGCGCCGGCTGACGCGGCTCGCGAGAAAGAAACAGCAGCAGGCTTCCAACGGGTGGAAGCGTGAAACGGGCCTCGACACCCTGTTTTTTCGCCGTAAATGCGTAAGGCTCGACTTTCCCGGTTTCGGCGACCCATCGCTCGACGCCGCGGGCGCGCGATTCTACCACTCCGGACGACGCCGACGTAATCGAAGTGTTGACCAAGAACAGCAGATCCCCGTCGTCGAGTCGGCGGCGATGATGGAAGAGAATACCGCCGTCTCCCTCGGCGCGGCGGACGGCAAACCCGTCCTCGCATCGGCCGAGCAGCAATTCCGTAAGGTCTTTCGCGTCGACCCGTTTCCACCCGGCGTTGCGCGAAGCGACTTGGCCACGATCCGACGGCCTGCCGTCAACCAGCGTCGGCGGCGGACCGCAGCAGAGCACCGTCCCACCGGCCTTCACGTAGCCCTGCAACAGTCTCATAGTCTTGGTGTTGAGATTCTCCGTCAACGGCGGCAGGACCACGGTGTGGTAACGGCGTTGCCCGACGACAAGCTCCGCCCCTTCGACCGAACCGTGCCGGGCCATGATGTCCTCGCAGCCGATATCGTACTCCACCTGGGCTTTTGCCAGTGTCGTGACGATCTTCTGAAAACGGCTGCCGAGCGGCTCGAGCCGGGCGTCGCCCTGATACATCCAGGCAGTGGTCGTCGGTTCGATCAGCAGAATCCGATTGATCTGCTCGCCTTCAGACAAGGCCACCGAAAGCCGGGTGAAGTAGCTCGCCAATACGTGGTAAGCATCCCACCATGGCTCGTGGTACGACAGCGACTGGGGATAGTCGCCCTTGCGAACACCGCGGATGCTGATGAAGGAGAGGCACTCGTTAAGCGTGTTGACCCCCAGGGCGTATTGCCAGTCGGCCTGGCGCTTGATGTCCTCGAATCGGGTGTCCCAGCCGCTGCCGCCGAATGTCTCGCTGATGGTTCGCCGCCGACCGAGTTGGTTGGCTACGCTGCCCAGTTCGATGCACGATCGAACGTTGCCGAACTGGGCGTGCGTGCCTTGATCGTCGTAGCGATTGAACAGAATGTCGATCCCCGGGCGCTGTTGCCAGGCGTACATCGCCATGTTGTCGGGCACACCGATGCAATTCGGCCACCGATGCTCCCAGTAGTGCCCGGTGAATTCTAGTCCGTGCCGGCGGCAATACTCGTAGTTCGGTTTTCCCCAATGCTCGATGAACTGCTCCAAGAGCACCTGGAAGTAGTTGTGCCTCAGACGTTTCCAATCGCCCAACGCATGGCTCAGGGCGGGCAAGTGATCGATTAGCGAGTATCCCCATCGTTTCTGGAACTCGTCGTCGAGATGGTCGGTCCAAGGCAGGCCACCGGCCGGTTTGATCTGCGGCTCGTCGGTGAACACGCCCGGGCAATGCTTGCCGAACTGGTCGCCGATCTCGCGGCGATAGGCTTCCATGGTGATCTCGATAAACTTTTCGGTCACGCCCGGGTAGAGCAGATCGACGTAGCATCGGCCCGCGTACCAAGGCGCGTTTTCCGCCCGTTGCACTTGGGCAACCAGATAACGGGCTTCGGGCAGCGGGTCTCCCGCCCGGGCCTGCCGGGTGACGTTTTCGTAGTCATCGTCGCTCAACCGGAAGATCGCCACCACGTCGTCACCCGGCTTGCCGGGCTGCTTCTCCTCGCGAAACACCAAACCTCGTCCACGCGACTCGGGCATCGCCTCGGGCACCAGGCCACCGGCGAAGCCCGACGGATAGGAGTTCTCATCGTAGATCCAGACGTTCATGTCGAGCCGTTTGGCCTCGTCCAGGGCGATCTTCCAGAGCCGAAACCAATCGTCCGACAAGTATTGCGTCATCAACCCGGGCCGCGGATGGACCCACACCTGTTTGACCTTTTGGCCGGCCAGATCGCGGAGCGTCGAGCGGATGTGCTCCTCGGTGAGCATGTCGTTCCAGGTCCAAAGCGGCCCGGTGCTGTACTGGCGAGGCGGATCGGCAAAGATCGCCTTGACTTTCACCGAATCATCGGCCCCGGCTCGTGCCGACAGCCAGCCGGACAACATTATTCCCAGCAGACCCAGAGCCACAAGCCGAGCATTTGTCATGTGTCGATTCATTGCGTGCCTTCTTTCGGAGGGGACTGCGGCGTGCTCTCCTTGGAGGCCAAGATTCGCACGGGACCCGGCAGGCCGGATGGTAACAGGGGTGTGTCCTTAGTGAATTTCGTGACGTTGGTGACGGTAAGCCTTTCAGCCGCCGGCAGCGCGGCGTCGCCGATTAGGCGGTTGGGCCAGAGGTTTACTACGTCGATCTCCAGCTTGTTGCCGGTCGGTTTGACGGCCCGGGTGATGTCAACTTGCCACGGCGCGGTCCACACCACGCCCAGGTCCTTGCCGTTGAGCCGGACGCGAGCGATGTTTCTGACTCGCCCCAGGTCCAGGCATAAACGCTTCTTCGCTGCTTGGGCCGTCTCGGGGAGATCGAACGTCTTCTGATAGGTGGCCTTGCCCGAGTAGAACTTGATGCCCGGCTCCGGGCGCTTGGTCCAATCTTCGAGTTTCTCGAAGACGACCGATTCGGGGCCACCCCACCGCGGGTCGAACTTCACCGTCCACGGTCCGGTTAGCTTTCCAACCGCCGTCTGCTCCGCGAAGTTGGCCGTACCCGTACCTTTGCTCGCACTCGCGGGCTTACGGAATACGACCAGCAACGACCCTCGCGCCGGGAATTCCAGCGGCAGCGTGCAGCGGTCATCGACAATCTCGAACGCAGTCGCACCGCGCATCTCACCCGTTACCGCGTCCCAAATCTCCGGTTGTTTTCCGCTAACGCGGAATGTGCAATCGGCGTTTACCGCCTTGCTCTGTTGGTTGCTGATAAAGTAGATGTCCGTGTTATCACTTCTGCGATGAATATAATGCAGCGGTACGGCTCCCGAGTCAAAGTCGGGCGGGATACCCAGCCCGGTAAGCGTATCCAGCAGGTTGTTATCGCCGCCCAGTTTCAGTTCGCTCGCCAGCTTCTTCACTTCCGCGTCACATGCCGGATAGTTCCTCAGCCCCGGCGTACGCGTTGGTTTTTGACCCACAACGGTGACACCGGCATTGACCAGTTCCGCCACCTTTTTCAGTGCGGCAAGTGACATCGCATCCGTGTTTGGCAGGACAAGCATGCGATAGCTCATGCCGTCGGGCAACACTATACGACCATTCTTGGCGGCGACGCGAGTCAGAAGCACCTCCGTGTTGATCGTGTCGCAATCATAACCGCGAGGCAGGGCCGGATTCTTATGGTCTCGGCCGGGTACAAAACCGGGAACGTTCTCGCCGTAATAATAACAGACATCGGCCACGAACCGTCCTTGCTGAAGCATGAACTGGCACCGGGCCAGGTACTTCAGCCAGGCGTGACTCTGCGGAAACCAGGTGACGTTCCGATCGAAATGCGTCCCTGCCGCTGCCCACTGGTTGCCCGGCTTGATGTCCAGGTACGGCTGATGAACGTAGAAACAAAGCATATTGCGGTTCAACCCCGCACAGAACGCGAGGTCGCCAATATCCTTCAGCATATAGGGGTCTTTCTCCCAATTCGGCCCCATGGTGGTATAGGCTTCGGCCTGCACGAACTTCTTCCCGTAGACGTGCGCGGCGGAGGCCGCCTGCTTTACGGTGTCGCAAGTTCGGAATGCATTCCCGCCCCATTGAACACTCCCGGACGGCTTACTTTTGCGGGCCCAGTATTCGCCCATGGGAATGTCGCTCTTTCCCAGGCATTGCAGTGCGTCGATCCAGTGAGTGAAGAAAGGGCCGCCCGACTCGGGATGGATGCCGATTCCATGCTTGCGTGACAGTTCGCTCAAGCGACCGTAGTAGTTCTCCGCGATGCAGTCGGCCACGGTTCTGCGGCAATCGTGCAGAAACCTGCCTGACACCTCTTTACTGTCGACGATCTTCCCGGCGAGGGCCGGAAGATATGGCAATGGATCGTATCCGCGTCTGCGTCTGAACTCCGCGCGGAATTCGTCCGTCCAGTTCGGCACGCCGAGTTCCCAACTATCGATATGGGTGTATTTCAATGTCTTGCCCATAAACTTTCCCATGTCGGCCACGCATGCGCCCAGCGTCGCGTCGAAGTGCATGTCCATCGCCTTTCGGCTAAGCGGATCGATTTCGAGTCCGCCGCCGCCGGGACTTGTGCAATGAACAACGCCCCGGCCCACCAGTGTGTATCCCATGCGCATAATCTTCCAGAATCCCTCGGGCGCATCCCAAACCAACTTCCCTGAGTCATCCACGCTTGAAGTCAGATCGATGCCGTCGGAACTCTTGAGCTGCGCGGTTTGCGAAACATAAACAGGCTTCTGCCCCTTTTTCAGAAGTGCGACCTCGCCGACCTGCACGTTCCAGGAGTCTTTGCCCTGATGGGGGTAGGAGGATGTAAATACCAATCGGAAGTGCGTGGCTTTTCGCTCCTCAAAGACCACCGTCTTTTCTTTTCCTTCCCGCACCACGAAACGGGAGATCGTTCGGAAGGTCTTGCCGTTGTCCGAGTACTGAAGCTCACAATCCTTGGGCCCGCAATCCGAATATGGGACAACAACAAGCGAGGCTGCTGGAAACGGTGCCGGGAACTCCCAATTCAGGAACTCCGGATCGCTGGGGGTTGGGCCTTGCCCGGGCTTATCCCCATTTGATATCCAGCGTGTCCCGGGATCGAGGTCCATCGCCAACCCTGTCGGATACTTCGGATAGGAAGAACTGGCCGTAAGTTTGGATGCAGTCCCTACCTCTTGTCCAACTGTTTTGAACGCCAGAACGGTCGTATCGTGATAGAAACCGTTTTTGATGCCTTTTGGCGTGGGAAGCTGTTGTTCAACTTTCTTGCCGCCTAGAACGGTTGTTTCCGACCAGACAAATTGTTTTGCCGCCTGTTGCGGTTTGACCCAGGGCCCGCCCGCGTTCCAGCCGCTACAAAGATTGAGGCTGATTTCGATGCCCAGCCGATCGGCTTCTTGCAGTGTGAACTTCAGATGCTCCCGCCACTTGGGGCTCATAAACTTCGGACCGTCGGGAGCCAATGGGCCGCCTATCCCCGCGTCGAACACCAACGCCCCGGCGATCCCCTGCTTTTTCATCGCCTCCAGGTCGGCGGTGATCCCGGCCTTGCTGACATTGCTGTCGAGCCACCACCAGTAGCACCAGGGTTTTGCCGAATCGGGCGGGGCAGCGAAACCGGCGGCCAGTTTGTCGTCGGCCCAGTTGTCAGCGGCCCAGCCTCTTGCCGTGAACAGGGCGACTGTAAGCAGAATCAATTCGATCATCGTTCGTCGTGTCATGACATTTTTCCGGATTCAGGTTGTGAAAGCTCAATACGCGCCATACTTGTGAATGGCGTTGATCATTGCCGCGAAGTTCTCGTGGGGGATGTAGTTGACTATACTATGGCTGGAGCCGGCAAGCCAGCGCCCGCCCGGCTTCAGGACGTCCATGTGCTCCTTCACGTCCCGCTCGACGTCCTCCGGCGTCCCCTTGACCAGAGGCCAGGTGATGTCGATGTTGCCGGACAGGGTGACTCGGTGGCCGTATCGACGTTTGTAGTCGCGGTAGTCGATGCCCGACGGGTCCATCGGGTTGAGGCAGTCAACGCCCATCTCCAGGAGCATTTCCACCGCGTCATCGATCTTGCCGTCGGAGTGGAACAGGATCGGCTTGTTGGCGTCGCGCGCCGGCTGGAAGATGCGGTCGAAATGGGGGCGCCAGAGTTGCATGAACCGCGTCGGCTCGACGAACAGGCCCGTGTTGTAAGCGAAATCGTCGGCCAGGAAGACGACGTCCACACCCTCGTCGATTGCCCGGCGGACCAACTCAGCGAAGTAGTCGGCCGACCGGGCCATCAGCTCGTCTAACAAGTCCGGCTCTTCGGCTGTCATCACCATGCAGTCGGTCAGGCCGACCACGAATTCGTAAAGCGTCTGGAAGATGCACCCGCAGAGGAACATCACGCCGATGCCCGTCCCCCTTGCCGCGGAGACGTACTCGCGAATGTATCGGAGCTTCTCCTCGATCTCCGCCTCGCCGGGCCAGACGACGCGTTGGAGGTCGTCACGGTTCTTGAAGCTGCGATCGTTCCAGACAACGACCGAGCCGTCGGGCTCTCGCCGCTTGATCGGCGTCCAGAGGTTCTCCAGCACGATCGCGTCCTGGCCGATGACACGACACAGTTCGAGGTAGTCCCCGGGATACATGGGCCGCACGCCTTCGGCCGCTTCGCTTCCCTTGGCCGGGTCTCCGCCGACGCCCAGCGTGTTGCCCGCCGGTCGCCCCAGCAGTTTCTCGACGTGCTGATCCTCGATCAAGATTTCGAAGTTCGGCACGCGGTCGGTCGGTTCACCGCGCATGGCAGCAATCAAGCGTTCGATGTCCGGCTGACCAGCATAAGCTTCGATCTCTGGCACAATGACTCCTTCCGAAGGGGTCAAAACAGTTTCGACGTATCGATCTCGTCGACCTCTTCACACAGGCTGCCGGCGGCGCGGTACATAGCCAGGGTGTTCTCCAGCGGCGATCCAATCTGCACGGCGCGAGTCGGTCCCAGGAACAAGCCGCCCTTGGGGAATAGCTCCAACCGTCGCTGAACTTCTCGCTCGACGTCCTGAACGGTCCCCCACCACGCGGAGCAATTGCTCCATGTTTGTCAGACCGAAATGGTCCATGATCGCACGGTTGACTTCCGGCGTGCCTTCATGTTTCACCGGGATCCGGTCATATCCCTGTCGGTCGGCTGCACTGAGCACGCGCCGTCGCGAATTCATGGCTTGACCCTCTCCTGCGGATCGCTTTCTGGATCAGGGATTCAAAAACTCCTTCGGCTCCAACACCCGACGCGTGAACCGTGCTGTGCGAATCGCTCCTTTGAACCAGTAGACCTTGTTGATCCGCACCCCCAGCGAAGTCTTTCCCTTTGACTGCGGCCGGTAGACGATCGCTGTAGCCATCTCCTGCTTGCCGTTGACGTAATGCCGCATTTCCTTGCCGTCGAGCACAATCGCCGCGTGATACCACCGGCCGACGGGGTGCTTGAACTCCTTGGCAAACAGCACGTATTCTCCCTCGCCGCTCTTGATGAACGTATCGAGGAACCATTGTCCGTCGCCGGTCAGACGAGTTTCGAACATCACCCGATCGTCGCTGTTGTCCTCCTGTATATGAAAGAAACGCTGCTCGGCCGGCCCGTCGGCATCGGGGCGAATAATCACCTCGACGGTGAACTGCTTTGCGCCGGCCAGCGGATGGACGTCCAGAAACATCGCGTCGCGGAGACCGTCGAACTCGACCGCCTTCCCGTCGGCCGCAGTAACGATCCGGGGATCGCCGACCACTCGCACCTCGTGTCCGCCGATCTGCTTCAGGTTGTTGATCTTCCACATAACACCATGGTCCAATGGCGGCTCGCCGTTAGAACTTCCCACCGACACAATCATTAAGGACAAGCCTGCCACGCTCGCAAGGATCCGGGTCGCCATAGTTCCTCCG
>SDBT01013229.1_pt1 | contig 13240 bp, 13 predicted proteins | sample 2277101 | NCBI WGS metagenome assembly SDBT01 (sample SAMN10404973, study PRJNA504765) | marine sediment metagenome | isolation source: marine sediment core GS10_PC15, 103 cmbsf | place: Arctic Ocean: Southern Knipovich Ridge | collected 2010 | reverse complement strand
TCTAATGGCATCGGGATTATCTAGACGAAACTTTATTTCTATTTCTTTCAATTTGTTCTCCTCTAAATTTTTAAAGAATTCCGATTTTGTGACTTTTTAGTTTAGCACTTTTAAGAAAGTAAGTCAACAACACAAAAACAGCCCCATAATGAGCTGTTTTGAAGCTAAAAAGCGGGTAACGGGAGTCGAACCCGTGTCGCTTGGTTGGAAACCAAGAATAATAGCCACTATACGATACCCGCAGGCAATCGGGGCACCGAGACTCGAACTCGGAACCTCCGCCTCCCAAAGGCGGCGCGCTAGCCAATTGCGCCATGCCCCGCACCTTCTTATCCTAACTTTTTTAAACCAAATAGTCAATTTATCCCCAATTAGTTTTGACGCTGAAAATATGCTATACTATAAATATCATGACTTTAAAAAACGTATTAAAACAATTAAATATTTTTGCTGAATGCAAAGGGTATGGTATTCCTTTATGGCAATGCCCGAGTTTTCTTTTTGTAATAATGGGTTTAGTTATAATTGCAGCCATGCTCACTACATATTATATTGGTATTCATTATGTTGCCCCGGAAATGTTGATTGTGATTTTAGGGGCAGTTACTACTATTTTATTAATAGTCGGACATACGATAGTAGTTAGTTTCGAGAGGATAGCCCAGGCCAACAGAATGAAAAGTGAATTTGTTAGCATTGTTTCCCATCAGCTCCGAACCCCACTTTCCAGTTTAAAATGGTCACTGGGCCTTCTTCGTGGCAAAAGACTGGGAGAAATTAGTGAAAAACAAAGAGAATATCTTGATATAGTTAATGAAAGCAATAATCGAATGATTGATTTAGTAAATGATTTGTTAAATGTTAATAGAATAGAACAAGGAAGATTAGAAGTAAGGCCAAAAATATTTGATTTCACTTCTTTAGTAGAAGAGGTGATTGAGGAATTAAAGCCATTAGCTGCGAAAAATGGTGTCAATATTAATTTTCACAAGGAGGAGAATCTTCCTTCAGTCTATGCTGACTCTAATCGTGTTAGGATGGTAGTTCAAAATTTGATTGATAATGCTATAAAGTATTCCAGCAAAGACCATAAAGATAGAATTGCCGAGGTTAGTATAAAAAGAGACGGGGAGAAAATTAAATTTAGCGTTAAAGATAATGGAATAGGAATACCAATGAATTTTCAAAAGCAGGTCTTTGGTAAATTTTTTCGAGGTGATAATTTAATTAAACAAAAGGTCGATGGAACGGGCTTAGGCCTTTTTATAGCCAAAGGGATTATCAATCTCTCTGGCGGAGAAATAAATTTTAAATCTAAAGAGGGCGAGGGAAGCATTTTTTGGTTTACTTTGCCCATTAAAAAATAATAATTAATTAATAAGCAAATCTATGAAAAAGATATTATTTGTCGAAGACGAGCCTACACTTCAAAAAGCAGTGGGTGAAATTTTAACCCAAGAAGACTTTAAAGTTCTTAGCGCGCTTGATGGCGAAAAAGGATTAGAGTCGATAAAGAAAGAGGCACCTGATTTGGTTTTGTTAGACCTGATTTTACCGAAGAAAGACGGATTCGAAGTTCTTAAAGAAATGAAAGAAGATGAGAAATTGAAAGATATCCCGGTTATTGTTTTAACAAATCTTGAGGGAACAGGTGACGTTGAGAAAGCTTTGAGCTTGGGCGCAACTACTTATTTGGTTAAAGCCAATTACGAACTAGAGGACGTAGTAAAAATGATAAAACAAACACTTAAGAAGTAATATGCAAATAGCTCAAGGGCAGTTGAAAGTATTTTTGCTTGATAAAAAATTAATCAGCAAAGATAAACTTAAAGAAGCCGAAGAAACTGCAAAAAAAACTGGTAAGAAGCTGGAGGATATTTTGTTAACTAATAAAATTATTCCTGAAAGAAAATTAATAGAGCTAAAAGCTTATATCTTAGGCATTCCCTTTATTGATTTGGAGAAAATAGATATTGAGCCAGAAGTTTTGCGAATTATTCCTGAGCCAATTGCCAGAAAATATAGTATTGTAGCTTTTAAAAAGGGAAAGGATGAATTAAAAGTAGCAATGTTAGACCCTGCCAATCTGCAAACCATTGACTTTATAAAAAAGAAAACCAATTTAAAAATTAAACCTTGTCTTACTTTTTCAAAAAGCATCAAAGCGGTCCTTGGTCGTTATCAAAAAAGCTTGGAGGCAGAATTTGGAGAGATAATAAAAAAGGAAGCAAAGAAAACCGGGTTTTCTAAAATAAGTATAATTAAAAGGGAAAAAGCAAAACCAGAAGAGGAGGGAAAGCTGCTTAAAAAAGCAGCTGAAGAACTGCCAATAATTAGAATTGTTGATACTTTGATAAAGCACGCCGTGCTTCAACAGGCTTCCGATATCCACATTGAACCAGCTGAAAAAGAGGTTATTGTTCGTTATCGAATTGACGGCATATTGCATGATACAATGATTTTGCCAAAACAGGTCCATTCAGGAATAGTAGCGAGAATAAAGGTTCTTTCCAATCTTAAGCTTGATGAGCATCGCTTACCTCAAGATGGAAGATTTAAAATCCAGATAGAAAAACAAAAAGTTTCTTTTAGGGTTTCCATTCTGTCAACATTTTTTGGTGAGAAGGTTGTTATGAGGCTTTTAGTTGAAGAGGTTCATAAGTTTACTTTAGAAACGTTAGGTTTTTGGGGAGAGGGACTGGAGAGAATTCACCGGGCTATTAAAAAGCCTTATGGCATGATTTTAGCAACTGGTCCAACTGGCTGCGGAAAGACCACTACTCTTTATACAATTTTAGAGATTTTAAATAAACCAGGAGTTAATATTTGTACTATTGAAGACCCTATTGAATATCAGATTCCTCGCATCAATCAGACCCAAGTAAAGCCGAAAATTGGCTTTACTTTTGCTACTGGTTTGAGATCTTTAGTAAGACAGGATCCTGATATTATTATGGTAGGCGAGATTAGAGATAATGAAACGGCTGGCTTGGCAGTTAACGCCGCCTTAACTGGTCATTTGGTTCTCTCTACTTTACATACGAATAGCGCAGCAGGAGCAATGCCCAGATTATTAGATATGAAAATTGAGCCGTTTTTAATCGCTTCGACAGTTAATGTGATTCTTGCTCAAAGATTAGCTCGCCGACTCTATCCAGAAAGTAAGCAAAAATATCGTCTAACTAAAGCAGAAATAAAAGAAATGGCAAAGGATATAAATATGGAAGACTTGCTTCAGGTTTTAAAAAAAGAAAAAATAATCCCACAGAATGCCACTTGGGAAACAATTGATTTTTATAAATCTAAGCCAGCAAAGGATTGTCCAGATGGTTATAAGGGTAGAGTGGGGATTCGCGAGATTTTGGAAATAAGCGAATCCATTAAGGAGTTAATTGTTAAACGAGCAACTACTGACAAGATTGAAGCCCAAGCCCGTGAAGAAGGAATGTTAACAATGTTAGAAGATGGATTTGTTAAAGCAATGCAAGGAGAAACATCATTGGAAGAAATATTGAGAGTAACCAGAGAATAGAAATTTATGGCAACTTTTTATTATACAGCTAAAAGTTCTGACAATGAAACAAAGGCTGGAACTATGGAGGCGAAGGATGAGCATGCTTTAGCCCGAGCCCTTCGAAAAAAGGGTTATGTTTTAACTTCTACTAAAAATTTGACAAAAGAAGAAAAGAAGAAGAAAAAAGGCGTTTTGCAAATAAGTTTAGGCGGGATATTCAACAGAGTTTCTTTGGTCAATAAATTAATGTTTACCAGGCATTTGGCAGTAATGATTGGAGCTGGTTTTTCTCTTCATCAGGGTTTAGAAGTTTTAGCAAAACAGACCGAAAACCAAAATTTCGAAAAAATCCTGAATAAGTTAGTAGAAAGCCTCAAAAAAGGCCAGACATTAGCTGACAGTTTAGCAAAATATCCTCGAGTTTTTAATGAGTTTTTTGTCAGCATGATAAGTGTGGGTGAAAAAGGAGGCAGCTTAGAAGAGGTTTTGAAAATACTAGCCAGACACATGAAAAGAGAACATGTTTTGCGATCAAAGATTAAGGGGGCAATGTTTTACCCAATTATAATTTTAGTGGCAATGATTGGTATAGCTATTTTGATGATGCTGGCAGTAGTACCGAAGTTAACAGCTATTTTTACTGAAATGAATGTTGAACTTCCTATGGCAACCAAGGTGCTCATCGGGATTAGTAGTTTTTTAAGCAATTACTTTTATATTGTAGTAATTGTTTTTTTGGTTGGGATATTTATTTTAATTAAATTTTTTCGAACCGAACAAGGAAAACGTATAGTAAGTTTAATTTTTCTCAAGGCGCCTTTATTCGGGAAGATTACTAAAAAAATAAACTGTGCTCGTTTTGCCCGCAGTTTTTCTTCGCTTATGAAAAGCGGTGTACCAGTTGTTGAATCATTGAAAATAACCTCTCGGACCATGGGGAACGTTTTTTATCGTGATTCTTTAATTCAAGCAGCTGATGAGATTAAAAAAGGAAAAAAAATTCAGGAATCTTTGGAAAAACATAAAGATATTTATCCTGTTTTAGTTAGTCAGATGATAGGAGTTGGAGAACAGACTGGAGAACTTGCAGATATTATAGATCGATTGGCTGATTTTTACGAAGAAGAGGTAAAAAATATTACTGAAAATCTTACCTCGGTGATTGAGCCGATTTTAATGATTATTTTAGGTGGAGCAGTTGCCTTTTTCGCTATTTCAATGATTCAGCCAATGTATTCAATGATGGGGACAATATAATTTATGAAAAGAGGCTTTACATTAATTGAACTCTTAATTGTTTTGGGGGTTTTGATGGTTGTTTTGGTTTTATCAGTGGTTGTTTTTAGTAGTTTAACCAAAAAGACAGACCTTGATACTTCTCGCGATAAGATTGTTAGTGCCTTGAATACAGCCAGGAACAGAACCAGGGCCTCAGAAGAAGCAGCTCAATACGGCGTTTATTTTGACATCTCTTCAGATCCTGATAGATATATTGTTTTCCAAGGCGTAAGCACATCCTTTGACGAAATTCGCGACCTGCCTTCTTCTATCGAGATTTCTGATATTAGTTTTAATCAAGGGGGCAGAGAAGTATTTTTTAATCGTCCTGAAGGTGATACTAATAATTACGGTTCAGTTACTATTCAGTCCACGGCTACTAACGAAACGCGGACTATTTATGTTTATTCTTCTGGAGAAATAAGCACCCAATTAGAGTCTGCTTCTGGCGCTGGCAGAATTTCTGATTCCAGGCACGTTCATTTTGATTATGATCGAGTGATAGGTACTGCTACTGAGAAATTAATTTTAACTTTTGATGTTGTTGTAACTGAAGAAATTATAATTGCCGATAATTTAAAAGAAGGCCAGATTTATTGGGAGGGCGAGGTTGATGTTGATGGAGAAGCTCAAAAGGTAACCATTCATACTCATAGATTAAATAATCCTGATACTCAATTTTGTATTCACCGAGACCGAAGATACAATAATAAAAGCTTAGTCATCACTATTAATGGTGATGGAAGCGGTAGTTTGATTAGTTATACTGCTGATGGGCAAGAGTCTAGAGGAATATCAATCTATCTTGTGATTGGAGAAGCAGGAGATCCTCAGCCACAATAAAACATTTAACATGAAACAAGGGGGGTTTACAATTGTAGAAATTATTGTAGTTGTAGGAGTTATCATTGCTGCTTTTACTGCTATTTTAGGATTTTTTGTTTTTGAGGCTAAGATTGCTGAGAGGGGACGAACCAGATTAGAAGCTATTTCTTTTATAGAAGAATCAATTGAGGCAGTTCGTAATTTTCGGGATAATACTAGCTGGGCATCTACTGGTATTGGCACACTTGGTATTGGCAGCGATTATCACCCAGCTAGTTCTAGCACTGGCTGGGATATTATTTCAGGAAATGAAACTATTAACGGGTTTACTCGCAATATAGTCTTTGACCGAGTCTATCGAGACGTTAATGATAATATAAGTGGTTCAGGGGTTGAGGACTCAAATACCCGAAAAGTTACAGTTACTATAAGTTGGACTGATCGCCAAGGAAGCGCAAACGAGGATTTAGTAACTTATATAACTAATTGGAGAGAATAATATGAAAAGTAAGGGATTTACATTAATCGAGCTTGTAATTTATATGGCTGTTTTCGCAATATTAATAACTTCTATTACTCTTTTTGCCATATCTTTTGTAAAATCCACTACCAAAAGCAGGATTAAGAAAGAAGTTAGCTTGGGAACATATTCAGCTATGAAAGCCATAGTTTATGAATTAAAGAGAGCTAATAGTGTTTATACCCCTACCAGTATTTTTAGCAATCATCCTGGCCAGTTAAGTTTAGAAACAAGTCAGGAACTACCTGATGGAGAGCAGGTAACTTATTTAGATTTCTATTTAGATAATGATAATAAGCTTTATATAAAAAGAGAAAATCAAGATCCACAACTTTTAATTTCAGAGAATCTTAGAGTAACCAATTTAGAATTTGAATATTTGGCTGCTTCTTCAGAAGCAGTTCGAATCAATTTAACTTTAGAATATGATACTCCTGCTTCTGAATATCAATATTCTTATAGCTTGAGTTCGTCAGGGAGTATTAGAAGATAATATGAACAGAGGTTTTGTTGTTATATTGGCTACATTATTAGTTCTATCAGCTGGTTTGGTTATTGTTTTGAGCGCTGGCTATATTAGTTTAAATAACATTAAAGCAGTTAGAAACAATGCTTATTCTATCCAAGCTTATTATGCTGCCGAGGCCGGAATTGAGGATTCCCTTCTTCGTTTATTAGATTCTGATATGCAAGACCCTGATCCTAGTAATTATTCTTTGATTGTTGGTGATGCAGGAGCCACTCTAGAAATTTCACAAGATCCTGTTAGCGGTACATGGACTATTACGTCTTTAGGCAACAGAAGTAATCGAATTAGGAAAGTAAAGACAGTGCTTATTGTAGCAACTACTGATATAAGTTTTCACTATGGGGTTCAAATAGGGGCCGGTGGTCTTACCATGGAGGGAAATAGTAAGGTTCGGGGCAATGTTTACTCTAGTGGCCCGATTACTGGCGACTCTTCTAGTGATGACGACAGGGTTTATGGTGATGTTTATTCGGCTTCTTCTTTTGGCAGGATTGATGAACTTAAAGTTAAAAAATCCAGTCCTGGAGCCGAAGATGGAAATGCTCATGCTAATACAATTTCTAATTCTGATATTGCAAATGGCGCTTATTACCAAAATATCAGCGAAACAACTGCTGACAGCTATTATCCAGGCAGCCCCGATCCTGCGGTAGAAGAAATGCCAATTTCTGAGGAGGAAATCACTGGTTGGAAAAATTCAGCTGTTTCAGGCGGAACAATTGGTAGTTATTTTTTAGGAGGCAACGATGAAGATACTCTTGGACCTAAAAAAATTTACGGAAGCCTTACTGTTTCCAGTAACGCCATCTTAACTATCACTGGCACTATTTGGGTTACTGGCAATATTATCCTTGATTCCAATGCTGTTCTTCAATTAGATTCTGGTTATGGATCTTTGAGTGATGTAATAGTCGCTGATGGAAAGATTTCAATTGATAGCAATGTTGTGCTTTGTGGTTCAGAGGGGCGTAAGCCCAGAAAGAAGAGATGCAATCCTTCAGTAGGTAGTTATTTAATGATTCTTTCCACCGATAACTCACTTGATCCTAATAATCCGGCTATTTCTTCGAGTAGTAATACCGAATCCGCTATCTTATATGCAAGCCAGGGTATGATTGTTTGTTCGTCCAATGCTAAACTTAAAGAGGTAACTGCTTATGCTCTTCATCTCGATTCCAATGCAGAAGTTACTTATGAGCAGGGACTAGCAAACGCCCAATTTACCAGTGGACCCGGGGCTTCTTATGAGGTGGTCGAATGGGAAGAAATACAGTAGAATTAATATAGGATCTATGAATATACGCGATATTTTGTTTCATAATATTTCTCAAATAACTCCACCAGCTTTTGGCTTGGATCTTTCGGATTTGTCCCTGAAAATAGCCTTTTTTAAGAAATATAAACAAGAGATAAGGTTGGAAAGTTTCGTTAGGGAAGAAATTTCCCCAGGCATTATTAAAGGAGGAGAGATACAGAAAAAAGAAGAATTGATGAAGGTTATTGAAAAGACAATAGAAGAAGTTAAGGGCAAGAAACTTAAAACCAGTTACGTTATTTGTTCTTTACCTGAGCAGCATGCTTTTGTTAAAATCATTCAGCTTCCAAAAATGAAATTAGCTGAAGTCAAGGAAGCTGTTAAGTGGGAAGCCGAAGCCAATATCCCTGTTTCTATTGAGGAGGTTTATTTAGATTGGCAAATCGTTAAACCACTAACTAATCATTTAGATCATTTAGACATATTGATAAATGCTGTTCCTAAAACGTTTGTTAATGATTATGTTAAGGTTTTGAAAGGGGCTGGACTAAAACTATTTGTTTTAGAAGTTGAATCAATGGCTACTGCCAGAAGTTTAATTAAAGGGGGAATTAGCCGTAAACCAATCCTTATTATTGACCTCGGAGCTACTCGAACCAGCTTTATTATTTCTTCTGGTTATGCCCCTCGTTTTACAACTAGCATTCCTATTTCTAATCAGCAGATGATTAGCACTATAGCTGCTAAATTAAAAGTAGGCGCAGAGGAAGCTAGGAAAATGAAAATTGAATCAGGGTTAAATAAAAACAAGGACAACGGTAAGGTTTTTGATGCCCTTTTACCAACTTTAAATGATTTAACTGTACAAATTCAGAAATATATTGTTTTTCATAAAGAACACGCTATTCCTCATGAGCATGGTTCTGAAGGAGATATATTTAAGATTATGCTTTGTGGCGGCGGAGCTAATCTTGAGGGTCTGCCTCAATTTTTATCCGAGAGGCTAAAAATACCAGTTGTTTGCGGCAATCCTTGGGTTAACATTTTAAAATCACCGCTTAAAGAGGTGCCAGAGCTGTCTTATAAAGAATCATTAGCTTATGCAACTGCTCTTGGTCTTGCATTAAGAGGATTAGACATATGTTAAATTTACTTCCTCCTAAACAAAAAAATGAATTACACCTAGATCTTTTAACTCAGACCGTTATTAGTGTTGCAGTAGCAGTAATTTTTATGATTTTAATTTTAGCTTTGTTATGCTTGATTGCTCAGAGTTTTTTGAATATAGGTTTAGATGAGGCAGAGAGAGACTTAAGTTTATGGCAGTCTAAAACCGAAATAAAAAAACTTGAAAATTTAGAGAAAAAGGTGAAGGAATTAAATAGAAACCTGGTTTTTTTAGATACGCATCAAAAAGAACAGGTTAAATTTTCATTATTTTTAGAAAATTTAGTCAAGGAAGTGCCCTTAGGGATTAGATTTAATGAGGTTTCTGTTAGGGAATTGAGTGATGTAAGCATAAGAGGCTATGCTTTGACCAGAGATATTCTTTTAGCCTTTAAGGGCAATCTGGAAAAGGCTTCTTATGTTAGTGACTTCGATTTTCCATTATCTAATTTAACTAAGTCAACAGATATTAATTTTTCTCTAAGCTTCAAATATGCAAAATAGAATTTATCTAACCCTATCTATTTTAGTAATAGTTATTATTGCTTTGTTGTTCTTTTTGATTTCTCCCTTAGTTAGTCGAGTCAAAGCATTGGCAACTGAGTTAAAAGAAAAAGAGAGCATCGCGTTTTCTTATGAAGAAAAAGGCGGCGAATATTTAGAATGGCTTAGGAGTAGATATACTAGTCTTGAATCAGAGATTTTAGAGGTTAATAATTCTTTTATTGATTCTGAAAAGGCCATTGATTTCATATTGACTATAGAGCAGATCGCCTCTTCATCTAATAATTATCAGGAAATCAAAGAGGTCAGTTCACATGCCTCGCTGGCAGGCGAGCTTGAAGAAGGAAGCGTTTTATCTTTTCAGATTTCTTTATGGGGAAATTTCTCTAATCTCATCAAGTTCTTAGCTCAACTTGAGAATGTGAGTTATTTTGTTGATACTGAAGCACTTCAGATAACACGAATAGAAAATAGAGATCTGAAGAGCTTGGCTGATAAAGGAGTCGTGGTTTCAGTTGGAGACACGAGGAGTATAATAAATATTAAAGTTTATGCTAAATAATGAATTTAAATATTAGTAAAATCTTAAAAAAACTGTTAAAATTAGCAGAGAACCATTTGAATCTGGTAATTTTGATAATTTTTGTTATTATTATTTTGTACGCTAGTTGGTTGTTCTATAATTTTGTTTACAAGTCAATTTCTGCCACGCCAGAGGTTTCCTTTGAAAGGGTTGAAGTGAAAAAAGCTGTTTTTGAAAATGTAACAGAGCGATTAGAATTGCGAGAGGAGAATATTTTACAGGCAATGGGGAAAGAGTATAAAGATGTTTTTAAATAAATTTATGTCTAAGTATTTTGTAATTACAATCTTTGCTATTTTATTTATATTACTGGTATTACCCCAGGTAGCTTCGGCTGGGCTCGTTCCTTGTGGTAGGGAGTGCGCTAAATGGGCTACAGGTGGAGATGGGATTCGTTATTGTATAACGCCGGGCACAGAGCTTGATGGCACTTCGATACCGTATGGGGAAGCTCAACCTTGTAGCATCTGTCATTTTTTTGTTGGTGCTCAAAAGCTTCTTAATGGTATTGGGTTTGTTATAGCTGGATGGGCAGCTGTGTTTGTTGTTATTGGCGGGATAATGATTTTAACTGCTAGTGGTTCTCCCGAAGGAGTATCTAAAGGAAAGAAAACAATAACTTATGCTGTTATCGGGATAATTATTGCTTTCTTCGCTTGGTTTATAATTAATGAAGTTATGTTGCTTATGGTTGGAGAAGGTAGGGGCGAAAAAGGAGTTATGCCTTGGCCTTGGGATAAAATCGAATGTGCATCCACTGAACCGATTGTGGGGAACGGGGAGGAGAAAGAAAAAAATTATTGTGTTTGCGTGGACGATGTGGGGGTTCCTGGCGACACGCTTATAACAGCCACTGAGTTATCGGATGCAGAAACATGTACTCAAGAGTGTAAGATGGGAAACAGTGCTACTTATTGTGTTCAAGCCGGGATAGGTAACCAGTTTGCTTGTTATAGCAAAGAAGAACTTTTAAATACATCAGCTAAGTGCTTAAAGTTGAGTACTATTTATAAACGGATTGGCAGCTATTGTTATTCGTCACCATTAGAATGTGCCAACGAGATTTATAACTATTCAAGCTGTCAAGGTTTATCGACAGGAGAGAGCTGTCTTTGTTATGATGGCAATAATTATCCTGGACCCCCTTCTTTTCCTTGTCAAACAAATGAAGATGCTATATTTCTTATTAGGACTGCGGGATATGCAGGGGCTTCCAATCAAAATGTTATTTCTTGTTCTGAAAAACAAGATCCAGACAATAAGAATTGTCGTCTTTGTGCGCTAGGGGCATTCTTAGAAACGGAGGCTGGTTATTGTCACCTTCAATACAAGAATGAGTCTGATGTTATGACTATGAATTATAATACTGAAACTTTGTGTAAGCAAGAATGTCCCAAGTTGTGCGATTTAGTTATTCCTCGAGAAAATTGCGAGGCTTGGTGTTGTCTTGAAGAAAGTAGAGAAGGACAGGATAATGTTTGTAAAGATATAACTATAGAAGAGTGGTGTCAGAGGTCGGCGCCGAGTGGTTCGGAGAATTGGAAACTTAATCCTCCACCTGGTGGTGCTAAAGAAGAGCAAAAGGGAGATGCCTCGACTCAATTAACGAATTTAATAAACTGCATGTACGGCAAGCTTCCTGATTTAAAAATTAATTCCATATCCTCAAATGCCTTGTGCGATGATCTTTCTTGTGATGTAACTCAACCGGGTATTTGCGGTCATGTCAGTAATTCTTGCCATTTTGGCGGCAGTCGTTGTGCGGGTGAATCTAATGCTGTTGATTTTTATATCAACGTTAAGTGCGCTGATATAAAAACAGCTGCCCAGGAATGCGATTCCACAGCTTGGGTTAATTGGGAAAGCAGTCATACCCACGTGAGTGTTAATAATAGTGCTTGTGGGTGCAATGAGCCAGGACCTGGAATTTCTTGTCCTCCCTAAGATTAGCTTTTTGAGAATTAGACATACTTTCTTAACGGCTCATCTATCTGAGCCGTTGATTTTTAAGTTGTTTTTGTGTTATGATTTGGGTTGTTGCCCTCGTAGCTTAATTGGATAAAGCAGGACCCTTCTAAGGTCAAGAGTGCAGGTTCGAGTCCTGCCGAGGGCATCATGAAAGAAAAAGTTTTTCTTTTTTTAGTTTTAGTTTTGATTGTTGTTGGTTTTATTATTTCTGATTTATCCCGACATAGTCGGGATAAGTTTTTAGTAAATTATTCCACTCCAAAATATCCCTTATATATTAGGGGGGTTTATCTTACTTCTTGGACAGCTAGTGATTCAGAAAAAATAGATTATTTTATAGATTTAGTTAAAAATACCGAATTAAATGCTGTAGTTATTGATATCAAGGAAGTAGATGGAATAATTACCATTGATAATATTATTCCCAATCTTCAGGAGATTATTGAAAAATTTCATAAAGAAAATATTTATACCATAGCCAGGATTGTAGTTTTCAAGGATGGAGAGTTACCTAAAATGAGACCGGAACTGGCATTGAAAAATAAACGAGGAAAATTATGGCGCGATTGGGCTGGTCATACTTGGCTTGATATGGCATCAAAGGAAGTTTGGGATTATCATGTTGAATTGTCCAAAGCAGTAGTGGAACTTGGTTTTGATGAGATAAATTTTGATTATGTTCGTTTTCCATCCGACGGAAACATAAGCACAATCGTTTATCCTATTTGGGATGAAGTTTTATCTAAGCCAGAAGTAATTAGAGATTTTTTTAAATATATTAGCGAACAACTTAAATCAACTGATGTTTTTCTTTCAGTTGATTTATTTGGTCTAACAATGATTAGAAAGGATGATATGAATATTGGGCAAATTTTAGAATATGCCTTACCTTATTTTGATTTTATTTGTCCAATGGTTTATCCTTCGCATTATCCTCCTGATTTTGAGGGTTATGCTAATCCGGCTGATCACCCTTATGAAATAATTAAAATGAATCTTGAAAAAGGAAAACAAAGGGTGAGTAACAGCAGAGCCAAGCTTCGACCCTGGCTTCAGGATTTTAGTTTAGGGGCAATTTATGATAAAAAAATGATAGA